>Ga0209632_10000466_pt1 | contig 42152 bp, 37 predicted proteins | sample COG_10_FD_184754 | JGI IMG/M metagenome (GOLD analysis project Ga0209632, IMG submission 184754) | Pelagic Microbial community sample from North Sea - COGITO 998_met_10 (SPAdes) (version 2) | ecosystem: Environmental > Aquatic > Marine > Neritic zone/Coastal water | place: Helgoland, sampling... | reverse complement strand
CCCTTAGTTTAAATCAAGACGCGTTAGTCGTCATTAAATCAACTGTTCCAGTCGGCCACACAAAATCGCTCCAAGAAAAATTTGAAACTGACCGAGTTGTCTTCTCTCCTGAGTTCTTGAGAGAAGGTCAGGCGCTTAAAGATAACCTCTACCCATCACGAATTATTGTGGGTAGCCAGTGTAAAGCCGGCGCGGCATTTGCGGGTCTGCTGAAGCAGGGCGCAAAAAAGGTAGATATCGAGACGCTCTTTATAAAATCTACCGAGGCCGAGGCGGTCAAGTTATTTGCTAACACCTACCTTGCTATGAGAGTCTCATTTTTTAATGAGCTGGATTCATATGCCCTAGCTCGTGAATTAGACACCAAAAGTATTATCGACGGAGTGTGTTTGGACAAGCGAATAGGGAGTGGGTACAACAACCCATCCTTTGGTTATGGTGGGTATTGTCTTCCTAAAGATACTAAACAGTTACTGGCTAATTATGAACAGGTGCCCCAGACATTAGTTGAGGCTATTGTGTCATCCAACACCATGCGCAAAGATTTTATGGCCGCAGAAATTTTAAAGGAAAAGCCAAAGACTGTCGGCTTCCATCGCCTTGTTATGAAGGAGGGTAGTGACAACTTTAGGTCTTCAGCTGTTCAGGGCATCATGAAAAGGATTAAAGCTAAAGGAGTTGAAGTTCTTGTTTATGAGCCAGCTTTAAAGGATTCGGAATTTTTCGGATCAGAAGTCGTGAAAGATCTCAGTCAGTTCAAGCTAAGATCCGAGCTCATTATTGCCAATCGACAATCTGGTGAGTTAAGTGACAGTTGTGCTCGGGTTTTTACAAGGGATGTATTCGGCGACAATTAACCATCTAATCTTTCTGCTTCTAACGGACGAAATTATTAGATTTAATTTGGGAGATTTCTGGCTTAAGCGCTGTTCTGAGTTTTTTTGTCGCGTTGACAAGTACATCCTACTTTAGTGTTGCTGATTAAATTGAATAGATTATTTAAACAGGTTTAAATTTATTTATGAGTACTACAAATTTAGAAAAAATACGATCGAAACGGGCAGTCATAGGGATAATAGGATTAGGCTATGTGGGCCTTCCTTTGGCGAAGTCATTCACCAATAAAAATATTCAGGTTGTCGGGTTTGATATTGATGAAGCAAAAATTACATCGCTAGGTAAAGGTGAGTCATATATAAAACATATTTCCAGTGATGCGATTAAAGAAATGAAAGGCAATAATTTATTTCGAGCAACATCGGAATTTTCGCAGCTTTCTCAAGTTGACGTAATTATAATCTGCGTACCTACGCCTTTATCCAAATTTAGGGAACCAGATCTCTCGCCAGTTTTAGATACTGCCAATACTATTTCTAAATATATTAAAAAGGGACAATTAATCATCCTAGAGTCAAGCACTTATCCGGGTACGACGGATGAGGAGCTTGCCGCAGTTTTGGAGTTGTCGGGATTACAAAAAGGCGTCGATTTTTTCGTAGCCTACTCGCCTGAAAGAGAGGACCCTGGTAATAAGGCTTTTTCGACAGCTAGTATACCGAAAATCGTTGGCGCAGATTCTGAGGAATCAAGGGAGCTGGCAGTTGCTCTTTATGAGAGTGTAATCAGTGAAGTGGTTGCTGTGAGCAGTACAAGGACGGCAGAGGCCGTAAAGCTAACTGAGAATATTTTCAGGTCGGTTAATATAGCGCTGGTTAATGAACTCAAGATTATATTTGATGCCATGGGAATAGATGTTTGGGAGGTTATTGACGCTGCAGCAACAAAGCCTTTTGGCTACATGCCTTTTTATCCTGGCCCTGGACTAGGGGGGCACTGTATCCCAATAGATCCATTTTATCTTACATTCAAAGCGAGAGAATTTGGCATATCAACAAAGTTTATTGAGCTTGCAGGTGAGATCAATACTTTTATGCCGACCTATGTTGTGGACAAAATTAATGTTGCACTTAACAATACAGCAGGCAAGGCGATATCAGTGTCAAAGATATTACTACTGGGGCTTTCTTATAAAAAAGATATTGATGATACTCGAGAGACCCCTACACTTGTAATAATGAAGCAGTTAATAAGTCTAGGATCCGAGGTGGATTTCCATGATCCATTTGTAGCTAAAATTGGTGCTATGAGGGATCACCCTGAGCTTCAGGGTAAGCGTGGAGTTGCGTTGGATGCGGAGTCGTTAAAAGATTATGACGCGGTAGTGGTCTGCACTGACCATAGCACAGTTGACTATGGCTTAATTGGAGAGCACGCTAAATTAGTCATTGATACGCGAAATGCTATGACTGGATTGGTCATGACTGGACATCTGGTAAAAGCATAAAATATATAAATGCCTGAAATACAGTTTTAAACTGATAGATATTTACCATTACACACTCCGCAACTGTCCGTCATGTGTGTGTAATATTATAAATGTTAAGATTTTCGAGTTCGAGTATTTTTGAGATGAATAAAACAGTTTTAATTACTGGCGCGGCAGGTTTTATAGGGTTCCACCTTAGTGCGAGATTAATGCGTGAAGGTTTTATTGTGACCGGATTAGATAATCTTAATGATTATTATGATCCAGAACTCAAAAAGGTTAGGCTTAAAGTATTATCTGATCTAAGTTTTACGTTGGGAGCTGACTTTACGTTCCACAAGTTTGATTTAGCCGATAAAGATAGGGTGGCCGATTTTTTTCGTGATAATTATTTTGATGTTGTGATTAATCTGGCTGCTCAAGCAGGAGTTCGTTACTCAATAGACAATCCGATGGTGTATGCGGATGCAAACCTGACTGGATTTTTAAATATCTTAGAGGGGTGCAGATATTCTAGGCCGCAGCATCTAATTTTTGCTTCATCTAGTTCTGTGTATGGAATGAATAATAAAGTGCCATTTGCAGTATCTGATAATACTGACTATCCGATTAGCCTTTATGCTGCAACTAAGAAGTCAAATGAACTAATGGCCCATGCTTATTCGCATTTATACAAAATCCCAACTACCGGATTACGCTTCTTCACAGTGTATGGCCCATTTGGTCGGCCTGACATGGCCTATTTTAAGTTCACAAAAGCGATAGTTGAGGGGCGCGCGATAGAGGTGTTCAATAATGGTAAAATGCAACGAGACTTTACATATATCGATGACATTGTGGAGGGTATTTTTAAGTTAATTCCCAAAATACCTAAAGAGCAATCTTCTAAAACATCCAATGCGATCGCCCGGTTCAAAGTTTATAATATTGGAAATAATGCTCCAGTTGAGTTAGATCGCTTCATTGGCGCCATTGAGAAGGCGACAGGGAAAATGGCGGAAAGAATTAATTTACCTATGCAACCAGGTGACGTGCCCGTCACCTTTGCTGACATTGATGACTTGATGCTTGATGTAGGTTTTAGGCCAGATACCAATATAGATGATGGAATTCAGAAATTCGTTGAGTGGTATCTACTCTATGCTTGTCAAAGTAGACAATAATAAGTTAGACATATAACTGCGTATTAGCTTTTTTGTAACGCCATAATTCCCTAATATCAATAAATGGTCAAATTGATGAATTCGTTATCTAAAAATTTTGAAATAATGTGGAAGGAACTTTCTAAGTACAATAAAAATAGATTTTATGTACTTATTGCTTTATCCGTCGTTCTATCAGCTTTTGAAGCGGCAAGTCTCGGTGCGCTCGTTCCTTTTTTAACAGCAGTAACTGTACCTCAAAGGATTTTAGACAATGAGTTATTGATGGGCATCTTAAGGCCTCTAGGGCTTATCAATCAAGATCAGATTGCTACGGCAGCAACAGTCTTGTTTATTTCCGTTACGGTAATCACTGGTTGCCTTCGGTTTGCTGTTTTAAAGCTCCAATTTTCGTTTGCACATTTGAGTTCTAATGATGTAGCCGTCGCTATCTTTGAAAATACAATACATCAAGAATACGCAGTAATTTCACAGATAAATAGTAGTGAAATAGTTTCAGCATTAACTCAAAAAACGACACAATTTATAAATAGTGCGTTGATGCCGCTGCTACAGCTAATGAGCGCAATGTTAGTATTTACGGTTTTAATTATCGGGCTGCTAATTATAGATTGGCAATTAACATTAGGGCTTACTTCTGCTTTGGTGTGCACGTACGGCTCGTTTATCTTATATACCAGAGCCAAAATATCGTTTAACAGTAGGACGCAGAGTTTTGAATACGATCTACTTATTAGGGTGATACAAGAAACCTTTGGTGGAATCCGAGAAGTGATTTTAGGCAATCATAAGCAGGCTGCAAGCGTCCGATTTTCCAAGTCAGTTAGTATTCTCAGAGCCTCTCAGGCTAGTACATTGTTTTTAGCGGCATGCCCTAAATTACTTATTGAAGTTGTTGTGTTTGTCTCGGTAGCTGCTGTTGCTTATCTCGCGTTTTTTGAGTCGGGATCTTTGGTTATGTCAATACCTACTTTAGGCGCACTAGCCTATGCAGCTCAGAGATTGCTGCCGGTCATGCAACAAATTTATGCAAACATTCTTTCGATAAAAGGCTGTAGACACTTAGTGCAAGATCTTTGCAACTTGTTGGAGAATAAATCGCCATCCCCTTGGGTTTCTAGGCGGGCTAAAGGTGGTGCAGGTTTCTTCAAAAGCATTGTACTTAAAGATGTTTCATATAAGTACCCTGGTAGTGATGAATTTGTTTTACAAAAAATTAATATAGAGATTCATGCTGGCGATCGCATTGGATTTTTTGGGAAAACAGGAAGTGGAAAAAGTACTCTCTTAGATATTATTATGGGACTACTTCAGCCTTCCGAAGGCGACATTTTATGCGACCAGCAGCATCAATTAGATATAAGTCGCGAAGAGTGGTACGGAATTTTCTCGCATGTACCGCAGGCTATATTTTTAGCTGACACCTCAGTTTTGAAGAATATTGGTGGCCTTGGGAGCGATTTGCCTCTCGATGAAAGTCGAGTAATCGAGGCGGCGGAATTAGCGCATGTTAAGCGCGATATAGAAAAGTTCAGTGATGGATTTGATACTGTCGCTGGTGAGAGAGGCGTCAGGTTGTCTGGCGGCCAGATGCAGCGTATCGGAATTGCGAGAGCTCTATATGATAATTCTAGCATTCTAGTGCTGGATGAGGCGACTAGTGCAATAGACCCGATTATAGAAGAAAAGATTGAATCATCGTTGAACGCTATGCGTAAAGATATAACTATTATCAAAGTAGCTCACCGTATTAGCACTCTCAAAGGGTGCAACATAATCTATAAAGTAGATGGTGGGAAAATAGTTCAAAGTGGCAATTATGATACATTTTTCGGCCCTGAGTCATAGGGTTGAGCGGATACTGAATCACATCACTCGTCACTTCAATTACGAATTAATGCGAAAGTAATGAGAGTTCTTATGTACCAACATTTTAAAGGATTTCCATATGCTCAATAATGCTTCAATCTTAATAACAGGCGGAACTGGTTCGTTTGGGCACAGTTTTGTTCCCTTAACTCTGGCTAAATATAATCCGTCTCGTATCGTAATATATTCACGAGATGAGATGAAGCAGTGGGAAATGGCAAAACTCTTCAAAAATGATGAAAGAATTCGTTTTTTTATTGGTGATGTTCGTGATAAAGATAGGTTACATCGGGCGCTAGAGGGCATCGACTACGTCGTGCATGCCGCGGCAACGAAGATTGTACCAACTGCCGAATACAACCCTTTTGAATGTATTAAGACCAATATCAATGGGGCTATGAATCTTATAGATGCTTGTCTGGATCAAAAAGTGAAGCGAGTTGTTGCGTTGTCTACTGATAAGGCGAGTAGTCCTATCAACTTATACGGGGCGACCAAGTTAGCATCAGATAAGTTATTTATTGCTAGTAATAATTACAGTGGGCATCACGGCACGGCATTTTCGGTGGTTCGTTATGGAAATGTTATGGGGTCTCGTGGCTCTGTAATACCGTTTTTTAATGAGCAGAAGGCATCAGGAGTTGTTCCCATTACTGATACTAGGATGACACGATTTATGATATCTCTTGAGCAGGGTGTTGATCTTGTTTGGCAGGCGTTTGACGATATGATTGGTGGAGAAATATACGTTAAGAGAATTCCTTCAATGGGTATAACGGAACTTGCCTCCGTGGTAGCCCCGAATGCTAAGCAGAAGGTTATTGGGATTCGGCCAGGAGAGAAGTTGCATGAGCAAATGATCGGGTTGGAAGATGCTCCTTTTACCTATAAATATGATGGCTATTTTAAGATTTTGCCTGCTATTAATGGTTGGGATGATGATCCCAATAGGATCAAAGATGGTGTGAAAGTGCCAGATGATTTTATCTACGAGAGTGCTAGTAATACAGATTGGATGAGCCCGAAAGAGTTGCTTAAGTGGCTGGAAAAGAATAAAAACAAAATAGGTATAGCGTAATTATGATTCCTTACGGTAGACAAGATATATCAGCTGCCGATATTGACGCGGTAGTTAGTGTATTAAAGTCAGATTTCCTTACTCAGGGTCCTGTAGTTCCCCTTTTTGAGGACGAAGTTAAAAATTTCTGTGGTGCATCGCATTCCGTGGCAGTTAATAGTGCTACTAGCGCCTTGCATATTGCTTGTCTTGCATTAGATTTAGGGCCAGGTGATATTATGTGGACCTCGCCAATTTCATTCGTTGCCTCATCAAATTCTGCGCTCTATTGCGGTGCGACAGTAGACTTTGTCGACATAGATTTTAATACTAATAATATGTCTATCGAAGCATTGAAAGCTAAGTTACAAAAAGCTAAAAAAGCAGGATCATTACCGAAAGTTGTAATGCCTGTGCACATGGGTGGGCGTTCATGTTGCATGGAAGACATTTATCAGTTAAGCAAAGAGTTTAATTTTAGGATTATAGAAGATGCGTCACATGCTATAGGCGGAAAATATTTAGGTAAGCCTGTAGGGTCTTGCCAATTTAGTGATATTACTGTTTTTAGTTTTCATCCTGTAAAGATTATTACAACCGGAGAGGGAGGTGTTGCTCTCACCAATGATAAGACGCTCTATGAGAGGATGAATATTCTAAGAAGTCATGGTGTCACTAGGAATAAAGAAATCATGACTAGGGCAAATGAGGGTGATTGGTATTACGAGCAGATTGACTTGGGGCTGAATTATCGAATGACTGAGATGCAGGCCGCTTTAGGACTATCCCAGATGAGTCGGCTAGACACTTTTGTTGAGGAGCGGAATAAATTAGCCCTAAGTTATCACGATAGGTTATCAGATCTTGTTATATCTTTACCTTATGAAACTCTGGGGATATATTCCTCCTATCATCTGTATATTGTTAAGCTACATAGTAAATCACCTGCCCAAAGGAAAACAGTCTTCGAGTTCATGAGGGCTAATGATGTGGCTGTTAATGTTCACTATATTCCTATCCACCTTCAACCATATTACGGAAATATGGGGTTTCATCGAGGCCAATTTCCTGAGGCAGAACTTTATTATGATGGTGCGCTCAGCCTTCCGCTCTATCCAGGTCTTACAGAGGCTTTGGTAGATAAGATATCCGCATTATTGTCTGAATCCTTGATGTTAGATTATTAGGTATTGAAAATGAGTCAAAAAGATATTTTTAAAAAATCTGAAGGTGATGCTTGGTTCATTAGAAACCAGGATGGCTTGAAAAATAAAAATATGGGATTAGATCCTATTGTTACTGAGTTTAAAAACCTTATATCTGCAAAATTAATTGATTCTTCATTAAACAAAAAGATCCGGATTCTAGAAGTCGGTTGTGGTGATGGGAGTCGAGGAAAATACATTTCGGAATTATTAGACTGTGAATATTATGGTGTAGATCCGTCACAACGTGCAGTTGTAGCGGCAGTTCAAAACGGATTGATAGCTTCGGTCGGAACTGCGGAAGCACTCCCTTATGACGACAATTTCTTTGACGTCATTATTTATGGATTTTGCCTCTATTTGTGCGATAGAGAGGACCTAACGGCAATCTCGTGCGAGGCTAATAGAGTCTTACGGGCGGATTCTTGGCTTATGGTGCTTGATTTCTTTGCAGAGAAAGAAACAGAAAATGCCTATCATCATCACAAGTCAGTCAAATCCTTCAAAATGGATTATAGGAAGGTGTTTGAAGTAACGCATTCGTATACGTGTTACTTTCATAAAATAATGGACCATGAAACTTTTGAATACACCTACAACAAAGATAATTGGATAGCTGTGTCTTTGATGAGAAAAAACGCGCTATGAGTGCGAAGAAACTAGGACTCGGAACTGCTCAGTTCGGAGCGAATTATGGTGTAGCAAATTATTCGGGTCAGGTGGGAGAGGACGAGGTTAAAAAAATTCTTGACCTGTCTGCAGGAAATGGGATACGTACCATAGATACGGCTATCGCATATGGTGAAAGCGAAAAAACGCTGGGTATTTGTGGCGTTTCAAGCTCGCTAGTAATCACCAAATTGCCTGTCGTTCCAGAAAATCATACCGATATTGAGGGTTGGATGATCCATCAAGTAAAAGAATCTCTGAGGAGATTAAAAGTAGCAAAGCTTCATGGCTTGCTGCTTCATAGGCCGGAGCAACTGCTCTCCGTTCATGGGAAGTTAATATATAACGCTTTAAAAAAAGTTCAGGATATGGGTTATGTTAGTAAGATAGGGGTTTCGATTTACGGTCCCGATATGATAAAAGATTTATTGGAAAACTTTGAGTTTGATATAGTGCAGACACCACTTAATTTGATTGATCGCAGATTTGTTGAGGGTAATTACCATAAACTTTTGAAAGATCTTGACGTTGAAATACATGTGCGGTCTGTTTTTATGCAAGGACTCTTGCTAATGACTAGGGCCCAAATGCCTAAATATTTTAATAAATGGGATTTTATATGGAGGCGATGGCACGCATGGCTATTCGAGCACTCTGCTCGTTCGCTGGACACCTGCCTTGCCTTTGCGCTTTCCTATCCCGAAGTAGATCAAATTATTGTTGGTGCTGATAGTTTTCAACAATGGGAGTCAATTATTAATAGTGCGCGGGCCGATTTAAATGTCAGTTTCCCAAGTATTGGGGTTAATGATTTTAGTTTAATTAATCCAAGTAATTGGCCCTTAAAAAAATAGATTGATGGGACGCCACAATTCATATAACCCGAAGGAAAAATCATGAAAGTAGAAGTCGTAGCCGAACTTGCGCAAGGTTTCGAAGGATGCGTACAACAAACAAAATTAATGGTTAAAGCAGCCGCCATGGCGGGAGCGGATGCAGCAAAGTTCCAGCTGATATTTGCAGATGAATTGTCAACACCAGATTATGAGCACTATAAATTGTTCAAAACTTTAGAGATGGCCGACTCAGATTGGATGGAGGTTAAACATCTTTGTGATGAACTTAATGTCGATTTGATCTTCGATGTTGTTGGTGAAACTGGTCTTTCTTTAGCTCAGGAAATGGGCATTAAAACGATTAAACTTCATGCAACAGATATAAATAATGATGCATTTTTAACTAAAATTGCAGATAGTGATATTGGGAGAGTGATGCTGGGAGCTGGCGGTGCTTTTTCCAATGAAATAGAACATGCGTTAAAAATTTTAGAGTGCAAAGAAGTTGTTTTATTCCATGGATTTCAAGGATACCCAACTGCGATAGGAGAGAATCAAATTTCTCGAATTAGATTCTGGGGAGAAATGTACTGTGCGCAGCCTAATGTACGATTGGGCTTTAGTGACCATATTGATCCCAATAGCATCTCGAGCATATCAGTCCCGGCTTTTGCGGTTGGGCAGGGCGCCCTGATACTTGAGAAGCATCTAACATTGGGAGCGTGCATGGAATTAGAGGATTTTGAGTCAGCTATGAACCCTGATCAATTTAAGGTGTTTGTTAATTCTATCAGGGACTTGGAGAAATCATATGGAACTACTTCTCAAGAGTCTGACTTTGGTATGTCGAGAAATGAAGCTCAATATCGTGTAAACATTCGCAGAGACGTGGTCGCCTCAAGAGATATAGAGGCTGGAACTATTATCGATGTAGCTGATGTGGTATTGAAAAGAACATCAGCAAACCATAGTTATAAAAGTATTAAAGATGTCTGTGGAAAAACAGCTAAGACTAAAATCGAATCAAACAAGCCCATATCAAGTAATGAGGTTTCTTAATGAAAGCACGCAAACTAGTCGTAGCTATCGCAGTTAGAAATCGGGGTTCAAGACTTTACGGTAAACCTATGCAGAACCTTGATATCGAATCGTCTACATCTGTGTTAGATAATATAATAGATTGCCTGAGAACAGTGCAGTGTATAGATGAAATTGTTTTAGGTATTGCAGAGGGTAATGATGTAAAAGTGTTTACCGATTATGCTCAGTCAGCCGATTTAAATGTTATTACAGGCGATGAGAGAGACGTTCTCTCCAGGTTAGTGTCGTGTGGTGATAAAGCTGATGCCACTGATATTTTTAGGATAACGAGTGAGTCTCCATTTCCGTCTTATGACAAGATCGATGAGGTTTGGAAGCTTCACTGTGATACTAATTCTGATGCGACATTTTATGATGATGTTGTTGATGGGTGCGGGTTCGAAATTATCAAGCAGGACGCTTTACGGAAGTCGCATGATTTAGGTAATGAGAGACATAGATCAGAACATTGCACCCTTTATATTCGAGAAAATATCAAGGATTTCAATGTTACTAAATATGCGGCTCCGCAACATTTGATTAGGCAAGATTTACGCCTAACTGTAGATAATGCTGAAGATTTAATTCTGTGCAAAGCTGTCTATCAGCAATTCAAAGACATGGCCCCGAGAATCCCTTTGGATAAAATAATCAGTTTTTTGGATCAAAATAGTCAGTTGGTAGCTTTGACGGCACCTTTTACTGAGAAAGGTTATGAGACGATGTACAGGTGGGTAGAATGACCTCTAAGGGTAACAAGGGCCTCAAATTATATGAGCGAGCCAAACAGATTATTCCAGGCGGCAATATGTTGTTGTCTAAACGTCCCGAAATGTTTTTACCAGGAAAGTGGCCATCATATTTCAGTAAAGCAAAAGGTTGTAAGGTCTGGGATATGGAAGGTAATGAATACACAGATATGTCCGTCATGGGTGTTGGCACAAATATACTCGGTTACGGGAACAGCGAGGTAGATGAAGCCGTCAAAGAAGTAGTTGCTAATGGCAATATGTCGACTTTCAATTGCCCCGAGGAAGTGTATCTTGCAGAAAAATTAGTTCAGATGCATCCATGGGCAGATATGGCTCGCTTTGCTAGATCAGGTGGGGAGGCAAATGCTATAGCAGTAAGAATTGCAAGAGCCGCGACCGGTAAAGATAACATTGCAGTATGTGGTTACCATGGATGGCATGATTGGTATCTTGCTGCAAATCTAGAGGAGGACAGTACACTTGACAGACATCTATTGCCAGGGCTGAATCCTGCTGGAGTGCCGAAAAATTTAAAACGGACAATATTTCCATTTGAATATGACAAATTTGAACAGCTTGAATCTATAGTGCGTAGCCATGATATTGGTGTGATAAAAATGGAGGTTGTAAGAAATTTTGAACCATCAGATGGATTCTTAGGTCAGGTAAGAAAGCTCGCAACAGATAATGGAATTGTGCTTATATTTGATGAATGTACTTCTGGATTTCGAGAGACATTTGGTGGAATACATAAAAAATATGAGGTTGAACCTGATATAGCGGTGTTTGGTAAAGCTTTGGGGAACGGATATGGTATTACAGGCCTTATTGGCAGAAGAGCAGTAATGGAGGCCGCTCAGACTACATTCATAAGTAGTACATTTTGGTCTGAGAGAATAGGGCCCGCTGCGGCGCTAAAAACCCTTGAAATTATGGAGCGCACTGAATCTTGGTCAATTATTACAACTGCAGGCTTGTTGGTTCGCAAGGGTTTACAGAAGGTAGCTACGAATCACGGCTTGACAATTAATATTTCAGGAATTCCTGCCCTAACAAGCTTTAGTTTTAATGGCAGTAATGCAATGGCATATAAAACTCTTATAACGCAAGAGATGCTCAAAAAAGGTTATTTGGCGGGTACGTCTATTTATTTGTGTACAGATCATAGTGCAGATGTTATTTCTAGATTCCTCGAATCAATTGAGCCTATTTTCGAGTTAATCGCCCAGTGTGAAGATGGTGTTGATGTCAATAGTCTGCTTGATGGACCCTTATGTCACAGTGGTTTCTCAAGATTAAATTAAAAGGAACAATGATGCTTAGAAACGAAAGATTAAAAACTACTAATGAAGTAAATAAGGTAGTAGATATTGCTTCTGAGAAGATGAGAATTCTTTTAGATACCATTGACTTCTCGGAGCAGATTAGAAGAAATGCACTCTATCAAAAATATGCCGACAACAGGTTCCACTATTATGTTGAAATGGAAGTCAACAGGTATATAAAAGTCTTAGACCTTATAACAACTAAGTTAGATCCCGATAGAAAAATGTTGAATGTTTGTGATTACGGTTGCATGCTACCATTGCTTCCTACTGCTCTATCGGAGCTCGGTTACAACGTTACTGTAGTAGATAACTATGAGTATTATGGTGATGAATTCAAAAAATCAGTAAAAAAGCATTGTCATGATAATAATTTAACGATGCTAGATCTAGATATCCTAAATGATTCATTTGATATAATTCAAGAATCAGACATTTCATTAAATCTGGCGGTAGTTGAGCACCTAAATGGTTCACCAAAAGAATTCATGAATAAAATTAGAAGTAGAATGAAAGAAAATGGACTGTTTATTTTTGATGTGCCTAACATTGCGAACCTTGTTAAAAGAATACGTTCACTAATGGGCTATAGTCCGTTAGATAACTATAACGATTATTTAAATGCCCCATATCCGTATATGGGGCACAACAGAGAAATGACCGTAAGAGAAGTTAAAATGCTTATGGGTGCCGCAAATTTTGATATTCAGCATATAGAAACCTATGATTTTAATCCTTTCTCAACAATTACCAAAAAAGGACAATTTGTTAAGGCACTAAAACCGATGATTCCTATGAAAGATTTGGGGGAATGTATCCTCGCGATCTCAGAGGTTGAAAAGTGAAAATTTCACTTAATAAAATTAGAGAGCTTAATGACGAAATTGGGCTTGGAGAATATGGTTTTAAGTCAGCACTCCGATATCAAATAGCATTGAATTATGCTGATGATCTTTGTGTTGAGTCCAAAAAAGTTTGTGAAATAGGTCCAGGTGGAGTAATCGTTTATATCGCTAAATATAGTGATGCTGACGTTTCTGCTGTGGTTAGCCCAAGAGAGAATCATTGGGTTGATATTTTTCAAAAATATAATATTAATTCATTTGAGTGGGATCTTAATGAATTTTTAGATAATAAAGAATTACATAACTCATTCGATTGCATTATATTTTTAGAAACATTAGAACATCTTAATCGATGGCCAGAGCAAGTTTTGGATGACATTCGTCTACTATTGAAACCTGAAGGGTTTTTGATATTAAGCACTCCTAATCTTGTCAGGGTCTCAAATAGAATTAGGATGGCCTTGGGTAAACCACCAAACAATCCTTTCAAGTATTCTTTGGCAGGAGAGCATCATGTTAGGGAATATACTCTGAGCGAGTTAAAGAACTTTATGCCTGCTGAGAAATGGGAAATAGAAGAGTCCAGCTACGCTCTCCCGCACTCATTTGGTACTTCTAAGTATTTTAAGCCCATTCTTTTTCTGTTTAGAAAATTGATTGCTACAGTCATCTTTATAAAAGCAACAAAAAAACAATGATTACGCAAACCTGCTGCCCATTATGTCTAAGTAAACCATCAGATAAGAGTTTTTTGGCATCTAGTCAGACATACACCGATGCCAAGGCTATTGAACTTACTGTTAATGTATGTGGTCATTGCAAGGCATATTATTTGGCGGACTTTGTTGAAGAAGAAAATATTGGAGAATATTATCCTCAAACTTACTATACGAAGGGTCAATCTATTAATACCTCGAGCTTTGGCTTCAGAGTAAGACAGTCAAGTTATAGCTTATTTAAGGGTTATCCAGCTAAAAATCAATTCTCAATTACGATTTTTCTCACCTCGATTTTGTATGGTATTGTTTTTTGGCATAGGTGGAGCCGGTTCCCTCAATATTCAAAACATAATGCAAAGCGTTCAGCCCTAGAAGTTGGGTATGGCGCAGGGCGTTATCTAATGGATTTGAATACTCTAGGCTGGGACTGCGCTGGCGTTGATGTTGAACAATCAAACGCAGAAGATCTCGTTAGCTTAGGTATTACAGTTGCACCGAGCTTTGAGTTACTCGAGTTTAAGAAGGCTAATGTTGATTATATTTATAGCTATCATGCCTTCGAGCATATTTATGACATTGATTCAGCCATGACAAACTGTCACTCTTTGCTCTCGCAAGACGGTATCTTTAAACTGTGTGTGCCCATGAGTGACGGATTTCTTCCAAAGTTATTTAAGAAATATTGGTATGATCTTGGTGTGCCGATTCATAAACAGATATTTTCGGTTTATGGGGTTCGCCTCCTGTGCAGACGTCACGGTTTTGAAATCAAAAGCTATAAATATAATTCATACAGTGAGAGTTTTATTGGTAGTTTATTTGCATTGGTTATAGGGTTTAAGCCGGATGGTGACCGGACGGCTCAGGATTATACGCATAGCAAAATTTTCAAAATAATATGCTTATTAGTTAGCCCCCTTGTCTTTTTCCTAGATTTAATACGGTTAGGCGATAGAGCAGAATTCGTACTAATTAAAAAGATTCGTACTAAATAATAAAAAGATTAGAAGGTTTGTATGAATCGTCCAAAAGTAAGTGTAATTTTAACTTTCCATGATCGCCCCGATATGGTCAAAAGGGCTATTAAACATCTAATTCTTCAGTCTTTTCAAGATTTTGAGTTGATATTAGTTGATGATTGTTCTGAAAAACCTTTAGCGTTAGGCGATATAGAGTTTGGTAGTTTGGTCGTCACACATATTCGAAATGAGACTAATCTAGGGGCAAATAAATCACGGTTAAATGGTTTGAAAATATCAAAGGGAGACTATATATGTTTCCACGATGATGATGATTATTGGATGGTAGACAAACTAAAGAAACAGCTTGATTTCCTAGTAAAAAACCCGGATTACCATTTGGTTACAGCCTACGCTCAGGCTAACAAAAAGGTTGTGAAATTCCCAAAGAGGCCCTCATCTTTCTCTCTATCGATACATAATTGTGTTGGTTCTTTCAGCATACCCATGATTAGAAATTCAGATACGTTACGTCATTCTTTAGACAATAACCTTACAAACGCACAGGACTGGAATGTTTGGAGGAATATCAGCAGACATTATAAAGTTGGTTCGCTTGAAGAGATTTTAGTTTTTTTTGATGATGGGGCTCATGATCGGATATCTTCTGTTAAAAATATCGAACAATATTATTCTTCATATTTGAAGGTGGCATTGCAAGATTCTCCGAACGCACTTATAAAGTATTATCATCAATCGTTAGCAAACTATCACTGTAGTGATGTATTAATTAAAACTTATCTGTGGGGCTTTGTTACTCTGTTTTTGAGGGGATACATAAAGATCGCACTCTTGGTAGAGGAGCAATAGATGTGTGGTTTTTTAGGTTTTGTTGGGGAAAATACTAGCAATATTCAAAAGAATTTCGAAAATGCATTTGAAACCATTAATCATCGAGGCCCGGATAGTTCGGAAATTTATCGATCTGAAAAGTATCTGTTAGGCTTTAAGCGACTGGCAATTATTGATTTAGACGGTAGGAGTAATCAACCTTATACCGATGGTGAAAATTTTTTATTATTTAATGGAGAAATATATAATTATAAAGATTTAAAGAAAAATTTGATTACTGATTTTGGGTGTCGTTTTGACACAGCGGGCGACGCCGAAGTTTTATTCAATGGATTGAAGTATAAAGGCGAGAAGTTCTTGCGAGAGATCGATGGGATGTTTGCATTATGTTTTATTTCCAATAATGGTGACATTTTATTAGCAAGAGATAAATTCGGGCAGAAACCTCTTTTTTACTATATAGATAAGAACAAGAACTTAGTTTTTGGAAGCGAATTAGGCTCAATTATTAAATTCTTGGGTAAGGATTCCCTTGAGATCAATGAAGATGGATTTTTATATTACTTTCAATACGGAGCGAGCATTGCGCCTGATACTTTCTTTAAAGGATTGATGCAGGTAGTCCCCGGCGAATTTGTTAGGCTCAACTCCCAATTAGCAAATGCCACCAAGGAGAATTGGAGTGCAACACCTCTTAAGGAGTGCGCTAAAATTTCCATAAAGACAGCGCTTATTAATCGTCTAAGAGCATGTTATGTATCAGATACTCCCATCGCTTTACTGTCATCTGGTGGAATAGATTCATCCGCACTAATTAAAACAGCCAGATATTTACAAAGTTCAGTACCTACTATAGCTGTTCATTTGAACACACAAGACGATAACAAAGGGCTAAATTTAGCAAAAAAAATGGAAACACCTGAATTGCCGTTAATGGTAGTTAACAGCGGTGTTATGTCAAACAAAAATAATGACGATCTTATAGATATATTATTAAACCGATTTGGAGAACCTTATTCGGATACATCGTATTTTTATAGCGAAGAATTATATTCAGCGATTCCAAAGAAATACAAAGTCATAATCGGAGGCGATGGTGCTGATGAAATGTTTAAAGGTTACAAGCCGGCGCCACTTTTTTTTGTGAGTTCGATAGTATCGAACATAATCCCAGTCAAGATAAGAAGGCGATTGATCTGTAAATCAAGAGTATTGGGCAGATTTGCGCTTATTTTAAGGATTCTTCTTGGTTGCAAGGAGAGCATGGAACAGTTGCTAATGGGGTTTGGGTCAGACGAGTTGGCCTCGTTGACTGCCTCTAAGATTAACAAAAATAATGGAACAGCTTTGCGCATTTTGACCGGTACAGAGGTCACAACCTTTTATCATCATTATCTTGAAATTAGACTAAAGAACGTTTTTATGCGGAAAGCGGATCACGCTTCAATGAAACATTCGAAAGAACTTAGATCACCCTACCTTCAAAACAATCATGGTGAATTTGACAAAATAAACAATGCATTTAGTGATTTAATCCCAAAGCTTTATTTAAAACTTTACCTGCTGGGATCCATGGATTTTTTTGGAGCTTTTCGAAAAAAAATCGGGTTTGACATGGGGCCGACCGATAGGCAAGAAGGTAGAAAAGAAGATTTACTCCTTTGGTGCCGAAATAATCGTCACGTTGTAGATTCGTTTTTCAATTTCGAACAGTTTGTTACCCTGATAGGGAATATTAGAAAGGATAGTCACATTTTTAGGATCGAGGTGTTTTTAAAGTGGGCCAAGGGAATGCATGAGCGGTAACTGTAGAGAAATCACCATATTTCTGGCTAACCCCAGTTCGATTACGGAGAAAGTACTGACAACGGAATCGTCCTGGTATCGGTTTGTTTCTGAACTTGGCTTAGATGGGGATACACTTAATATCGTAGCTCCAGATTTAAAAGATAGTTCATCAACGTTCTCCGTTAAACTAAAAATGGCGGTAACGGTGAAGAAAGTTGAACAGTTTTTTTATAGTTCATTTCAAGGATATTACCAGCGGGCGATGGTTCATCCCATCTCTTTGATGAAAGGTTATTTTGGCACCATTAGGGCATCTGATTGTGTCATTTTTAGAATACCAACTCCGGGATTTACTCTAATTGCCGCTCTGTCACTCTTGCTGAAGAAGCCACTTGTCGTTTTCATAAGTGGTAACATTCGTGAACAATCAGATACATATTTTAATTCCCGAGGATTAATAAGGCTGCTGTTAACTTTAGTTTTGCAATTGCGGGTAAAGCTACATTCGTTTTTTCTTAAAAGATGTCAGCACGTATTTTGCGTGTCGAGTGATGTTATGCAGTTGTACGATATTACGGAGAGTAAGAGGGTACATCTGTTGAGAACGCCAATCATATCACTTGACGATATTGATGTACGACACGCCAGATATTTGACGGAAGCTCCACAAGACGTATTTAAAATTATCAGAGTATGCTGGATACAGGAAAGTAAGGGTCTTGAGGATTTAATTAAGGCTGTGCATACAGTCTCTCAGCATTACAAGGTTTCTTTAGATATTTTTGGTTCGGCGAGGGACAAAAATTATGGTGATAGGTTAAAAGGCTTAATTACTGAACTAGGCATGGACGGTGTTATTAACTTACGGGGCTGGGTATCTAATGATGATCTGCAGTATATGTACCAAGATTTTGACTTGCATGCTATGTCGTCAAAAGCCGAAGGGATGCCTCGGGTCTGTCTAGAATCAGCAGCAAAAGGACTACCACAGCTGCTCTGCCCTGTTGGTGGAGTACCCGACTTTTTTACACATCTCGATGACGCTTATATTACTAAGGATTGCTCCTCAGAGAGCCTACAAGAGGGATTTAAGTGGTTTTTAAATAACAGGGATTTGATGAAATCTATGGCTAATAATGCACTTATAGGAGTTAGGGAAAGCTCCATTGAGCATGTTGCGGCACGAGTAAATAGGTTAATTATTGGTGGCGGTAATACTTAGATATTTTTTAAATAGGACGTAAAACTAATGTATTACAAAGATTTGGACCATGCTTCGAAGGTTCCGTTCGAAGACTTCATGCGGAAATACTCACAGGTCAGGTTTTCATCTGTAACTCATAGGATATGGCTTTGGATTACCTGGTCTGGACGAGCCGTTGCGAAGTCTTTAATTTTTTTAGTTCGCAGTGATGAAGAATGCGACTTTAGAAACTATAGTGACTTCGAATGGGTTTTAATTAATGATCATAATGGGCATTCAGTTCTATTGATGGATGGAATTATAAATAGGTTTTCTAATTTATCGTCTGTTATTTTTTTAACCTGTAATAGCAACCTGTTATCACCCAGTTCCGAAGTTAAATTCCGAAGGAATACATTTAGAAGCTTGAGTTTTACGAGCTTATGGAAGGGTATCAGGTATTCTATTGATAGGCCTGAAAGGTTTGCTGGACTGGGGCTCTGGTTTTTACCCGCATTCTTAACTCATATTTTTGATTGTTCAAGAATAGTAGAAGCTTGTAAATTTTACAGGCGAGTTAGATTCTCTGAAAATGCCAAGTTGATATGTTTGTGTGATTCTCATTGGCATCAAAGTGTAGTTACTAGTGCTTTTAAACAAAGAAGGTTAGTGACCTTTACATGCATGCACGGAGTGCCCTCCAGATGGGACATTATAGCCCCCTTTAACTCCGATTATGTTTTATCGTGGGGTGATAGCATGTCAAAGAGTATTTTAAGAAATTGTGAAGACATGAGTCCGGACAGAGTACTCTCAATTGGGAACACTAAATTCAGAGACCTTAATTCAGATTCAGGCAGGCAAGTAAATAGCTTTAACGAAATAAATGAGATTGTATTTATTTCGCCATGTTATACCTGCAGTGAAACTTATGGGTTGCAAGGCCTTGGAAAAGAAATCACTAAATTTCTTGAGTTGTCGATTCCAGGCGTCTCATTAGCTATTCGACCTTATCCTTACCATGAGGAAATCGAATTTATTAGGAATCTCTTGCAAGAGCTGGGGCTATCTGAAAATATCAATATCTTAACGGATGCTTCATTTGCCGAATTGATTGTGCCTAGCAGGCTGTTCATCGGCAGTATTTCATCTGCTGTAGCAGATGTGGTGATTAATGGTGGTGTTTTAGTCGGATTATGTGATGAACTATCCAGAGAGTTGGTGTCGACGAATGTATGCTATTCATCTGACATGTACTTTAATATGCAAGACTTACAGTCGTTTCTGATGAAGCTCAAAGATGATGAAATATTTCAACTTCACCTCGATCGGTTGATTGACTTGCGAGATGGTCTGATGGGCCCTGATATAAAATCGTTAGACCTTCATTTGACGACCTTAGTTGATCATTTAAAAGTATAGAAAGATAATTTTATGTACAGAATAATGAATAACATTAACATCCTAGAAATTATTAAAAGACGTCCTGTAAATTTGGTTGTCATATTATTTTTGGCGTTACGTGGTTTTTTTCGTCGGAAATTTGGTATATATAATCGAATGACGCTTGACAAACGAATTCAGCATTTGAATACAAAACGTGGGATTGTAACGCTTCAGCAAGTCGGGCACGACGTTGACAAATGGCAAAAGGCTTTTGCGATCCGGTTAACTACTGATTTTAAATGGGACCGCGAGCGTGATGAGATGCTCGAACTATTCTTTGGAGAGTTGACGGCTTCGGGGAGTATTCCGCTAGCGACAAATGATAAGGAAAATTACTGGTCTGCAGTGCAGCTCAATTGGCTCTTTTTTTCCGTAAGAACTGGGTCTAAAGGTGTCGATGATTCAAGACTTTTAATGCTAGCATGTTGTAAACTTTTACAAAACAACAAAGGCCATTGGTTATATCGTACATTTACAGTATCCGAGGCAATCTCCAATATCGTTAAAATAAAATTGTTTTTTGGGGACGCTTTAGATATTGATGACGAGATTGAAGAGTTCCTCGTTGATGGTATTAAATACGTTTGTGAAACCTTGGAAATATATTCTTTTTCTAGTAAGACCTCACTTAATTATACTAATAACCATATTCTTGCTAATACCCGAGCTCTCTTCTGGGCTACTAAAATTTGCAATAATACTGAAGTGTTCGAACTTGCAAAATATGTATTTGAAACGTCCTGTTTACCATTATTTGACGATGGCAATTTAGATGAAGGAAGTGTGACATACCATATGATTGCCACGCAGTGCATATTTGATATCGCTTTTTTCTTGCCATATAAAATATTACCAAGGGTAGATCTCTTAGTATCCGAGTTGGATAAGGCAGGATTTCTTCAGCCTGATACCTTCCCATTTATCGGTGATATATCACCAGATCCCAGTCTTGCTAGTGTAATCGATGATTCTGTTACCATCGCTAAATTGATCGATGAAGCGATTCCAAATTCAGGATTGCATATCTGTAAAGGAAACGTTGCTAAGCGATTTTGTTCAGATTTTGAATTCCATGCTATAAACAATTGGCATCTTCTACTACATGCTCGCGGAGGGGATAAGCATATTCAGCATAGCCATAATGATTATGGCTCCCCCGTGTTATTGTATAAAGGTAATCCGATTATCTGTGACCTCGGGCGAACGTCATATGCCAAGGTGGAAGGCTTGATAGATCTGACATCTTCCGGTTTTCACAGCGTGCCTCAATTGGGTATTTTGGAACAGAATCCTAGGGGTGCACGGGATGTGTACCCAGATAAATACATAACACCTAAGGTGACAGATATAACTGACTGCGATATTTCCTTGCGTAAGCTGCAATTATTGGGTGGTAGTGATTATGACCTAATATGTGGCAAGGAATACAATCTGCTGGCTGATAAGGTACTCAATGGTTCTTGGTCTCGCTTTTTTGGTGTTGGCGGAGCGGATGGAAATGAGTTTATTATCGAAGACATTATTGACCTAGGTATAGAAAGAGCAGTCAACTTCCGAATTTTTATGCCTGAAAAAACAGGTAAAGAGCCAATATGCACGGTCAACTTTCTTTTAAATGCAGCCCCCATTTCACCATCTGTATCTAAAGTGCCCCGCAGTAGCTATTACGGTGATGTTTCAGAGGCAAATTGCTATCAGGTTTCTGTTAAATCATCTCACAAATATAATTTCGTCACTCGAATAAGGATTTTAAATGAATAAACAAATATTTATTGATAAGGGCCGCTTGCTCACGGCAGAGGTCCCTGCCATGAGTTGTCGCGCTGGAGAGGTCACTGTCGACGTTATTTATAGTGCATTTTCCTCTGGAACGGAATTTGGTGAGCTTACTAAGTCGTCTCTTAGTCTTCTTGCACGCGCACGGCAATCTCCAGAAAAAATAGGAAAAGCTTTTGAGATGGTCAAATCAGCAGGACTTAAGAGTACGATTAATTTTGTAGAAGATTCTCAGCTTTCAATGCAGGCTACGGGTTACTCTCTGGTTGGGTATGTGAGATCGGTTGGCGAGGGTATTGTAGATCTAGCAGTTGGGGATCTTATAGCCTGCTCTGGCGCTCAGTTTGCGCATCATGCTTATCAGGTTAAGGTGTCTAGACAACTTTGTGCGAAAATCCCTCTAGGACTATCTTCGGATCTTGCCGCCACGGTTACTCTCGGGGCGATCGCAATGCAAGGAATACGACAAGCAGATATTTGTATTGGGGAGAGAGTGGCGGTGATTGGTTTGGGAGTTATTGGACAGATCGCGTCACAGATTTTACTGGCAGCTGGAGCAAATGTAACTGGGTTTGATTTGGATGCTAGAAAACTTACATTAGCGTTGGATAATGGTGTTCAAAATACGCTAGATGCAAAAAGTGAAGATGTGCTCGCCAGGTCCCTAGAACTTACCGGAGGCGATGGATTTGATAAGGTTTTGATCTGTGCCAGCGACCCTTCCTCGTCCAGTGCAAAACTAGCTTTTGAACTGGCGCGACATCGTGGAACGGTTGTGATGATCGGAGGGATTGGCTTGGATCTCGATCGAAAGCTGATGTATTACAAAGAGCTCAAGTTTGTAGCATCTATGTCATATGGCCCTGGTCGCTATGAGAGATCCTATGAGGAAAAGGGGCTTGATTTACCGATTTCTTATGTCCGATGGACTGAAAATCGCAATATGATTAGTTATTTAGATGTAGTTAAAAGTAGAGAGCAGGCATTTCGAAACTTAATTGGAAAGGTGATTCCTTTTGATGATGCTGAAAAATATCTCAATTCAGATGAATCAAAGGTTCTAGAACGGCCACTTATTATAATTGAATATAAGAATGATAGTTCTAGTAACTTAAATTCATCGTCATTAGTCAAAGAATTCGAAAATATCCCGTTAGAAAAAAATGTGGTACAACTCGGTGTACTTGGGGTGGGGGGCTTTGCAAAGACCTTTACTTTGCCTAATTTAGAAAAAATTAAAAACTGTAATGTTGCGCTAGTTAGCTCGAGTGATAATGCCTCTATCGTAAATATAGGAAAGAAATATAACATTGATATAGGGGTTTCCAGCGTTAGTGATGCTTTGCAACATGATCTGGATGCGTTTATTGTAGCCAATCGGCACTCAGAGCATTTTGAGACGTTGAAGGCTGTTTTGCTTGAAGGTAAGAATGTATTTGTCGAAAAACCTACAGTAAATAAGCTAGATGAACTCAACGCCTTGATAGAAATGTTTTCTTCAAATGAGTTTGACGGTTGTCTTCTTTATACCGGATATAATCGGGCCTTCAGTCCTCATGTTTCGTTTATTAAAGATCAGCTCAAAGATATTAATGCTCCAATTATGGTTGCATACCAAATGAATGCGGGCCAGTTAAAAAAGGATAATTGGCAATATGATGTTGCAGAAGGCGGCAGAAATATTGGTGAGGCGGTGCATATTTATCACCTTTTTGGTGCTTTATTCGAAAGCAAGGTAAAAAGCCTGTCTGTCACATCAATCAATGGTGGTGAGTTGTACAAACCAGGCGATAATTTTGTTGTCACGATAAGATATGAAAACGGATGTGTCGGTACGCTGAATTATTCAAGCCTTGGATCTTCAGCTTATCCTAAAGAATCGTTCATTATCCATTCAGGCGGTAAAACTATAATATCTGAAAATTTCAAAAATACTCAAGTAGTCGGCGGTAAGTCTTTTAAAACGCCTCTCTCTGAAAAAGGTCATAAAGAGGTGCTTGAGAGCTTTGTAAACTCAATAGTTACGGGAGTCAGTCAAATGTCTCGGGCAGAGCAATTGGAAACGATGCAAGTTGCCTTTCACGTTGAAAAAGAACTGCGTGGTGACTAGTTGATATGCTCAATATAGGTACTTAATTTAGGGAGGTGTTGTATGTCAATACTTGTAATAGTGGCGCACTCAGATGATGAGACTATTGGCATGGGTGCAACTATAGCTAAGCACGTTAGTGAGGGAGAGCAGGTTTTTGGCATTTATCTTACCAATGGCACAGGCTCTCGAAATCAAAAGGAAAGTGAAAATAAAAAGGCGGCGCTGCAAAGATCTAAAGCTGCAGATTTAGCAGCGGAGAAAATAGGCTTAGAATGGGTAGGAAAGTTTAATTTTCCAGACAATGCTCTTGATTCAGTTCCTTTGATCGATATAGTGCAAGCGATTGAAGGGATCAAAGACCAAATTAATCCTTCTTTAGTTTACACCCATCATTTTGGGGACCTAAATATTGATCATAAGATAGCGTTTCAAGCGACGATGACATCATTTAGGCCGCAGCCGGAGGAGATTTGTAAAGAAATAAGAACTTTTGAAGTTCCTTCAGCAACTGATTTTGGCGCGTTTAGTGCCAATGGGGTATTTTCACCCAATATGTTTATCAATATCGACCTCTATTGGGAAGTTAAAAAGTCAGCTTTAGAGTTTTATGGAGAAGAAATACGCAAAAGCCCGCATTCTAGGTCTATGGAAGGCATTGATGCTCTTTCTAAATATCGTGGAGTCAGCGTTGGTTGCTCTCGAGCAGAGGCGTTTAATGTAATAAGAAAGATCTGTTAGTGGGCTGCTCAATTAACAAATTTTTAGGCAAACGCATAATTTAAATTTAAGGGGTTAGTATATCTCTATGGAAAAGAAAAAACTTTTATTTACTGGTGGCGGTGGAGCTGGTAATGAAGCTATATGGCGATTACTTCATCACAAATATGATTTATATTTTGTAGATGCGGATGTCAGTCAAATCGATCCTCACATACCAGCGTCAGTAAAATTTCAGATCCCACCAGCAACTTCTCAGCACTTTACCAGAGTATTAATGCAATTGTGTGCTGATCTCCATGTTGATGTTTTGATACCGTCCGTTGATGAAGAATTGGTATTGTTAGCAGATAGTCTTTTTGAGGAAATCAGTTTTAAAATACTGCTACCGCAGGAAAGGTATGTAGCTACAATGTTAGATAAACTTTCAATGGTTAGGGCGCTTCAAAGTAATGATCTAACTGTTCCTGAAACAGAGGCTCTTGATAAGGATATATCCAGATTTGAGTACCCTTGTATTGTTAAGCCGAAAAAGGGAAGGGGTTCTCGAGGTGTTTTTTCTGTTAATACTCGCGAGGAGGTCGAGATATTCAGGAATAAATTAGGTAAGTCATGTGAAGCAAATGTCATTCAACAGCAAAAGTTTGGAACTGAGTATACTGTGCAAATGGTTGCGAATGCTGAAAGCCGACTTATTCACGTAGTTCCGGTAAGGATTTCTACCAAAAAGGGTGTTACGATCAGGGCTCAGGTTGATAAAAATGATTCAGTAATTAATGCATGTAAGTTAATACATAAAAGTATTCCGTGTCGCGGCACATACAATATTCAACTCATATTGACAGAGACGGGCGAAGTATATCCATTTGAAATTAACCCCCGAATTTCAACGACCTTCTGCTTGGTTGTAGCCGCAGGAATTGATCCTATTGATGTCTACATAAATGGTGCTGAAGCAAAATTTTCTGATGATTTTGAGAGTAACAAGGTGTTAAGTAGACATTGGTATAATCATTTCTCATAGGATAGGTTGAGGAATATATAAATAGTTGTTATTCATTTACAAATACTGATTAGTTAGAGGTAAGGCCTGTTATGGAACATAATGAATTTAAGATTGGAAGACGAAAAATAGGTGGTGCTGAGCCCTGCTATATAATAGCTGAAATAGGGTCAAATCATAATCAAGATTTTGAACTCGCTTGTGCGCATATTGAAGCCGCAGCGGAAGCTGGTTCTGATGCGGTGAAGTTTCAAACATTTAAAGCATCGGCACACTATTCTCGTAAAAGTCCGGGCTTTTCTTATCTAGATAAAAAAGATACTCACGAGCTAATAAAATCGCTTGAGTTAAACAGAACATGGCAGAAAGATTTGATGATCAAAGCAAATGAATGTGGAGTTGATTTTTTTTCATCGCCTTGTGATCTGGATGCAATCAACTCTCTAGTCGAAATTGATGTCCCTGTTTTTAAAGTTGCATCATTTGATCTACCTGATACTGATTTGATCCGTGAAATGGCAATACACAAAAAACCCATCATTCTCTCGACAGGTATGGCAAGTTGGCAAGACATTCAACTGAGTATAGATGCGGCCCGCAATGCTGGCAATTATGACGTTGCCTTGCTGCAGTGCACATCACTCTATCCTGCGCCAGTTAGGCTCAGTAATTTAAGGGCTATAAAGTCAATGCGAGAGGCATTTCAGTTACCTGTAGGGTATTCAGACCATACAGAGGGGGATCATATAAGCCTTGCCGCAGTGAGCTTAGGTGCTTGTATTTTAGAAAAACATTTCACTCTGGATAAAGGTTTGCCAGGCCCCGATCATTCCTTCGCCATGGAGCCAAAGCAATGGAAACAGATGGTTGGTAAGATACGAGATATAGAGCAAGCTATAGGTGACGGCCTAAAAAATGGTCCTAGAAAGGAAGAGCAGGAAATGGCTCAAAAGGGGCGACGAAGTCTACATGCGGGTGTAAATATCAAAAAAGGAGAGATAATTTTAGATGAAATGCTTGTTTCAAAAAGGCCGGGATTAGGGATAAGCCCTCAATTTAAGCAACAAGTCATAGGGCGAGCTGCTAAAGTGGATATTAATCAGGATGATTGGATTATTTGGGATTATGTGTGAGAGTGCTGATCACAGGCGCGTCGGGGTATTTGGGTAGCCGATTACTAAGTAAGATAAATAAAAAGAAATATAGTGTTTTTGGCGTAAGTTTAAATGGCAAAGGGATTACGAAAAGTTATAATTTAACTAGTGTTGTCTCTATCACAAAGATGATAAGGCGATCAAATCCTGACTGTATCATTCATTGCGCCGGATTTGTGCCTACTGAGCAAAGTGGTTACAAGGACTCTAAAAAAAACATGTCAAATGAGATAATGACTAGAAATCTCCTCGAATTGACAAGTTGCCCGGTATTATATATTTCATCAATGACCGTTTATGGTGGTTCTCATTCTGGTCCTTTTAATGAGTACTTAGCGTGTTTTCCGGAGACGGCTTATGCTCAATCAAAGCTCGATGGAGAACGCATTATAAAGGGTGATGGAAGAGGGGGCTTTGCTGTGAGAATTCCCGGGTTATTCGGATTACCTAGGCGATCAGGGTTGGTTCATAATCTTCTTATGGCTGCCAAAAATAAGGCAGATTTTTATTTTCCAGATACTCCAATTTTATGGTCCGGTATGCATGTCGAAGATGCAGCGGACGCTATCCTCAATCTTTTGCCAAAAATAAATGGTCGTTTTACTGAAGTTAATGTTGGGTATAGTGGAAAATTATCATTAACTACTTTGGTTGATACAGTAAACGAGTTGTACAGGACTGATATACGAGTGGAGCTAGAGTATCCATACTTTGAGTTTGACTTGTCGCGTTATAAAAATCTCACGTCAGCAGCTCTCCCCAATTTTAGAGACAGTATAGAAAAGGCTGGTGCAGAAATTGATAAATAAGGAATTTTCACCTGTTTTTGATCTGGTAACCAAGGTGGGACAGGAGCTAGTTAAATGGCATGACCGCCCCGATTTAAAGAAACTGCATTCCAAAAAGAACTTTAAAACTGAGGCTGATCGACAAGCACATGAAATTTTGCATAAGGGGCTTTCTGCAGCTTTTCCAGGAGTGCCTATTGTGTCTGAGGAAGATTTAATACACGTCAATCAGAGGCCTAACGAATATTGGCTCGTTGATCCCATCGATGGGACTGCTAGTTGGTATGACGGTTTTGATGGGTATGTATCACAGGCAGCGCTTATGATTGATCGCCAGCCACAATTTGGTGTTATTCATTGTCCGAGAAGATCTTTGACGTGGTCTGCAGAAAGGGGTTGTGGTGGATATTTAAATGGTCGAAGTCTTCCTGCATTACAACCTCGAGAATCAATTAAATTCATTGACAACACGAGAGCACCGCATGGAATCACTAGGTGGTGTATGTCAAAGCTAAATACGACAGATTATTTGGAGTGCGGCAGTTTGGGTCTAAAATCTGCATTAGTTGCTGATGGGAGTGTTGATGTATTCATCAAAGATGTAGTTGTTAGAGATTGGGATATAGCCCCCGTTCATGTGTTACTGGATGAGCTTGGTGGTTGTTTGTCTCTTAGAAATGGGGACGATTATGTGTATTCGGGAAGCTATGAAAAACAAAATGGCTTCATTGTTGCGCGGGACAAACAACTTTTGAGAGATGTTATAGTGTCCCAAGAGCATTACCCGGGAGTTGATTTTGTTAAATTATGAGTTGGTAGTGCCTTCCGAGCAACAAGTTAAAATTTTATATGATTTACTCAACAAGCGGAAGCATTCAGTAAGTCATGGCGATATGCCTGTTTGGTCGGATCATGAAGAATTCGTGAGAATGAATCCTTATCGGGTTTGGTACCTAATAAAACGCCTTGAATGCTATGTTGGGACTGTTTACTTAACAAATGAAAATCATGTCAGTATCTCTGTCCCTTCCTCTGATTATGGTACGGTTGCGCAAGTGCTTAGTTGGATAATCCAAACTCATGAGCCTTTAGAAGGTATAAAATCAGTGCGGCCTGATTGTTATCAGATCAACATTCCTACTACCGATATCAGTTTTACTGCTTTGCTGGACGACCTAGGGTACAAAAAAGTTCAAGTTACATATCTTTTGAAGCATGACTAATGAAAAAATGATTTTTTCATTCCGGTATTGGTTGCTATTACCTAACTGTGGGTATCTTAATATTACTGCACTCCTTCTATGATTAGTTTTTTTGATGGAGTCGTTTTAACCTACTCTGCTTTGATTTTAATATAATTTATCTGATCTCACTAAATCTTTAATATTGTATATTTTTTTAAAAGGACTATATCTAATTGTGCGGTTTTAATGGAATTCACTCATCGTCTGAAATGGCTGCTGTTGGTAATGACTATCAATCAGTTGTGAAGATGAATATAGCAATCAAACATCGTGGACCCGATTATGATGAGGCCAAAGTATGCTCGAGTACTTGTATAATGGGTCACGTCAGGCTGAGTATTATTGATGTCAGCAGCGGATCAAATCAGCCGATGACCTCGAAATGTGGCCGCTATACTATCGTCTTTAACGGCGAAATATATAATTATCTAGAAATCAAGGACCAGCTTGGTTTAGAGACTAAAACAACTGGGGACACAGAGGTACTCCTAGAGGCATTGGCGAAAGAAGGCATTGGCGTGTTATCGAAAATTAATGGAATCTTTGCTTTCGTGCTCTATGATAAGCACGCCAATACCATTGCTATGGCTAGGGATAGGTTTGGAGTCAAACCTGCTTACTACAGTTCCAAAGGAGATAAAATTTATTTTTCCTCTGAAATAAAAGCACTATTTTGTAATGATGCTCTAGAGAGGAAATTTAATGAGGATGTCTTATCTGATTTCTTTTCATTTTTGTGTGTACCTGGCAATAAAACATTTTTTAAAGATGTTTTTAAAGTACAGCCAGGCGAAGTGGTAACTTTTGATACTAAAGGCATTATGAAGTCTAAAATCTTTGCTGAGCCAGTTGCTGATCATGAGCCAGTTCCAATTAGCAGTAGAGATCTCAATGAAAAATTTAAAAGAACGGTTTTAAGGCAATCAGTTGCCGATGTCCCGCTTGGTCTGTTTTTATCTGGTGGCGTAGATTCCAATGGGATACTGACTGCACTGACTGAAAACAATATTAGCCCTGCTGCATATACAGCGCTTTTTGAAAATAACTATGACAGCTATACATCAGAAAGTGACGTTGTTGATGAAATTGTGAGTAAACACTCTATTTCAATTGATAAAGTAAAGATCAAACGCAAAGAATTTTGGGATAAATTAGATTCGGTTATATATCACCAAGATGAGCCTTTGGCTGACCCAGTAAGTTTTCCAGTCTTTTTTTTGAGCGAGAAAGTAGCTCATAATCGAGGTAAAGTAATCCACGTAGGAGAGGGTGCCGATGAACTATTTTTTGGTTACGAAGCTTGGAGAAAATTAGAAGTATTACAGTCCTTGCAGTATGTTCAGAACACTATAAGTGTTTTAAAAGTTCAGTGGTTATTTCGCCCTCTGTCAAAACTAGGGGGACTGTTGCCAGGTAGGTATTCGGAAGCATGGAGGCGTTTTTTTAGCGGTCTTCCTTTGTTTTGGGGGGGCACTGACGCACTATCATTTGATGAAAAACTAATGATAGGCGTGGATCGTAAATTGTTATGTGAAACCGACTCATATATGTTTGAAAGTTACGATAAATTTATTAAAAATTTTAAGGACAAATCACCCAATAAATGGATGACCTATTTTGATTTAAAGTTGAGATTGCCAGAGTTGATGCTTATGAGAGTTGATAAGATGGCCATGGCTCATGGAGTTGAAGCGCGTGTTCCTTTTCTAGATAATGATCTAGCCCAAGTCGCTTGGAATATTCCAATCAGGGAAAAAAGAACTAGAAAAGCAATGAAACACATTCTTAAAAAGTCGTTTGAGGGCACCATTGATGACTCTATTTTGTATGCGCGAAAGAAGGGCTTTAACGCGCCTGCCGAGGAATGGTGTGTTGATGCAAAACAAGATGTACTTGCTGAAATTAATGAATTTTGTGAGAGATCCCGAATGTTAAATTTCAATGGCATTAAAATGTTATGCGAGAAAAAGCCAAGGCATTTATGGAGAATTTTCATTCTTTCGAGGTGGTACAATAATACGTTCAGCGAGGATTAAAAAGTTTTAATCTCCTGGGCCGCTTGAACCTCTAATTAAATTTTTAATCTTTAAATATTTTAACTCTCACTGGATAAACCAAAGTTATTGTAGTCAACTTAGCGGTACACTGCATCTTCTGAAAGAGAAGGCTACCTCCAGAGATTTGTAAATTTAACGGAATAATTTAGGCAAGTTGCGCGACACAAAACACTGCTGACTATAATTAAATATAATGGTTTTGACACTAATGCATTCTTAAATTTGTAGTTGACGGGCCGCAAATTAGGCGCGGTTAAACAGTGAATTGCATCCGTAAGGAGGATTATTTTTGGAAAATAAAGTAGCGTTTCTTTTCTCAAAGGAAAACGACTGGATATCTCACTATTTGCGTAGTGAAGACTTCAAATGTGTATGGCCTGGGACGATTGATTACTTTTACGACAAGGATTTAATCTCCAGCTATGAAGTTGTGTTTGTGTTGGGATACACTAAGATCCTAGACGATTATTTTCTCAGCCGAAACAAGTTAACATTAGTCATTCATGAAAGTGCGGTCCCTATGGGTAAAGGTTTTTCCCCAATACAATGGCAGCTTCTTGATGGTGCTGAGAGTGTTACGGTTACTTTGTTAGAATGTGGCCGTCAGGTGGACAGCGGAGATATTATTCTCCAGGAACGATTAGATTTTGATGGCACAGAGCTTTTCGAGGAAATCAGGTCAAAACAGGCAAAATCCTCAGTTTCTTTAATAAAAAAATTCCTTCATAGTTATCCCAATTTTAGTAGAGTCAAGCAGGTTGGTATCGGTTCGACATTCCCGAAACGAGGGCCAGAAGATAATCGTTTGTGTGTCTACAAGACCATTAAGGATCAGTTCAATTTACTCCGCGTAGGAAATAATGAAGAATGGCCCTCGTATTTTGAGTATCGCGGCTCAAAATATGTTTTAAAAATATTTAAAACCGATTCATGACTTACATTGGTATTAAATTTTTTATCAGAGTAATGATTGCGTTAATATTGGCATCCTCAATCTATGGAAAGGAATAGTTGAATGAAGAATTGGGTAAGAAGAATGTTAAGAAAATTCATCTTTAGTGGAGATGGAAATAATGAATTTTTTTATGATAAGTATCAAGGTGGTCAGAACTTATCGTTGTTTAAAAAAATATTGGTAATATTTTTGGACCTTAGTTCATTAAAAGACTATCTGATATATCACAGAAGTCCGCTAATCTTAAACACGATTGGGAAATCATCCAAAAATACCGTAAATAAACTGAGTGATTTTGAGCAGACCTCGCTGAAAACGTTACAGAATGATGGAATCGTCTTTCTAGAGAGTTATTTTAAAGATCAGGTTACTAGCTTGGTTAGCGATAACCTTAAAGGTCAAAAAGAGCCTAGAAATAAGCAGTATTTTGTCAATGAAATTAGTCAAAGTGAAGATTTCTTTCACATTATAAATGACAGGTCCATTATAAACGTAGCATCCGCATATTATGGCGTAAAAGCCTATTATCGGCATCGACCGAATATTAATTTTGTGAATCCTGCGCGGGATGATCTCATCAGTACACAAAGGATAGGTCAAGCGCAGGCCGAATATTTTGAAGGAGATGAATGGCATGTCGATAGTGTGTATAACCTTCAATATCACATTCTTCTGACCGATGTTATGCCTGGCACGTCGCGTATGCTTTTTGCTAAAGGAGAGCCTATAGGGCTGGCTGAAAGATTTTGCAAGTATGCCTCCGAAGAATATGTAAGGAAGAATTATTCTATAGTTGACTGTTGTGGCCCAAAAGGGACCGTCTACCTATTTGATGGAAGTATCCATTGGCATCGGTTTTGCCCAGTGAAGATCTCGGCACGCGCTTCGTGTAGTGTTCTTTTCTCGCGCGGCCAGCAAGTTGCTGACTCAGGGGGCTATTCACAACCATTGGATAAGGCAAAAATAGCTGACGGCATGGAGTCTTCCTGCAAATTCTTAATATGAATAATGTGTGAGATTGATGATGAAAGGATACTCGGCCTGTTCAAGTACGAACTCGATATGTATTTGATGTGACAATGTTTATATCCCTAATAAAACGAAGATCAAAGTAAAATGACTTTTGATCTATCCTGAATTTTTCGGTTTTTATTTGGTTTCTTTCCTCAAGTGTAACTATGATTTAAATTGAGGGCAACGATATAATGATAGCCTTCATTGCTACTAATAGGTCTGCTGTTTTAGTGTTGTCTTTATTCAATTATTTAATGGGTCCTCGGCATGAAATTATATAGTGCGCCTAAAACTCTTACATTAAATGATATGGTTATCTTGTGGTTTGCTACCTTGTTTTGTTTAAGCTCCAATACTTTCAAAGTTGACTTAGGAATGATTTCGGTATCCCCAGCAGTTTTGATTCCGGTACTGTGTATTCTTATATTCTCAAAGCCCCGCAAACGCTTTTTAAATGAGTATAGAAATGACATAAATTTTGCATATACAGCTATATCAGTTGCTTTGTTTAGTATGTTAATGGTGCTTCAGACAATATTTTCTGATTGGCCTGATCGAGCCCCATCAGCCTTAGCTAAAACGTTACTTTTTTTCCTTACAACACATGCATTTTTTTCTATTTTATCCTCGTCAAAAATATCGTTGTCGACTTACAGAATTTTAATCTGGAGTTCGCTAACTTTCGTTCTTTACATTGCCTATGTTTATTTAGTCCAGTTTGGAATGTTTTATATTGGGAACGATCTGACAATTCCAACTAAAGCGGGAAGAAACACTTTATCCTTATATTTGTTTTTAATGGTCGTAGTGTCGTTGGCATTGGTTAGCTTCGATCAAAATAGTAGAAGTAAATATCTTGATTATTCTTATGTGTGTCTTTTTTTAGTTTTGGGCGCTATGACTGGAAGCCGATTTGCTGTAATTTTCCCACTATTATTTATTTTTCTACTCACTTTCAAAAAGATCTTTAAGAATCAGTCAACAGTGGAGCTAGTGACCACTTTACTTTTGATTGGGCTGTTAACATTTACGATAGTTTGGGGGATGAGTGAAAGTGCAATGGGATTTTTTGGTGATTATTTTGAGATTTTTGACCGCCTGTCCAAGTTAGGCGAAACTGGGGGAGATAACGAGAGGCTAGTTTTGCTTGATGTTGGCTTCGGCTGTTTCATAGACCAAAATATATTGTTTGGAAATGGGGTTAAAAATTATCTTACCTGTGTTATGAATTCGCCTCTTAAAACTGACTACATATTGCATAATGATCATTTATCAATTCTCAATAATGTCGGTATAATTGGATATAGCTTGTGGTTATTCATAATTATCAATTATGCTAAAATCTTCAGTTTCTATAGAGGACAATATTTTTTCCGCCTTGCTGTTGTCGTGTACTTAGCCAGTTTACTTGTCATTGACGGTTATAATTCTCCAATCTTTGCGGTTCTAATTGGGTTAGCCAGATTGGAGTGGAGTATTGGGGATCAACCATTGTTAGAAGGGAGTTGAAGACCGCCATTAAGAATTGGATACTGTATATTCTTGATTCCTTAGGTTGGCCTCTTATTTTTAGTTATAAAAAAATTTTAAACTTTGTTTATTTGACCTAGATGATTGAGCGCCTGAGCCGGTAGCGACGGAGAATTATGCATTTAAGAGTGTCGCGTTAAAGTTAAAACACTCGGTAAACGGCTTGCGGCTTAGACATGATAATGTAATTTGGCTAAAGTCATTAAAAATTCGAGGATATAAAGACCCTTATTCATCTTCAAAGTGGAAATAAAATGCGAGGTATTGTTGTTAGACAATCAGCTGTCCTTGAGGATCGAATCCCATCTCTAGGAGAATGGCGGGAAATTGCTATTCTGAGAGGGATAACTGCAAGCGGGAATGACGCTACACTAATTTGCTCTAGTTTCGATCATTATTCTATGTCTCAGAGAACGACTGGACAAAATACGCCTTCCTATGGACGAATTTTTTTAAAAAGCCCAGGGTACTCAAATACGGCCTCTGTTTCTAGAATTTTTGATGCCTGGACATTCGCTCTCAAATTATTTATATATTTGTTTCAAAATCGTGATTCTATAGATTTTGTTGTGGTCTCGTACCCAACACCGGAGTCAACCTTCATCACCTCTCTATTTTCAAACTATATGAGAGTTCATATTGATGTTCGAGATGCTTGGCCTGGGGTATTTAACCTAAAAGGGCTTAAAAGAGTGGCTTTTAATTTGTACTGTGACTCTCTATTTAAGTTTGGTTTAAAGAGAGCCTGCTCTATCATTGCCATGAGTGATGCTATGAGAATTTTCACTCTTCGTTATTCTAAAGAACTTAACTGCGTGGTTTTGCCCAACCCCCTTGGCTCTCCAACTGTATCAAAAACAGATATGTCGCAGCACTATGAGTTTAATCAATTAAATCTCAATGATGGGCCTGTTGTGAAACTGTTTTTCGCAGGTACTTTGAACCAACAGTTTGATTTCAAAATTGTTGAAGATACATCAAAATTACTTAAAGTTAATAGTATTAAGCATCAATTCCTTATAGCTGGAGGAGGTAAAAATTATGAAGCTCTTGCCAAACAATATGCTAGCTCAAATATTAAGTTTCTTGGTCAACTTGATAAGCTAGTCTGCGATGAGTATTCCAAAATTTGTGATGGATTTTTTTGTTTCTACAAAGACGAAAGCTTTAAGGGACACTTAACGAATAAGATTTTGGATTATCTGAGATTCGATAAAGCTATTTTTCATAATTTAGGATATGACTTTTTAATCGATCGTCAGAAGGTCCCGATTGGCCATAATATTGAAGTAGCTGAGGATTTTTATGGCTTAATAGAGCAGCTTGTTAATGGAAAATTAGTCACAAGTGATTTGACGGCCGTTATCCCCACTGTCGAGAGTTTTGGTGAAAAAATTATGAATATTATTACTGAAAAATAGAATTGTGAATGTGCAAAAATAGTTGGATTGTCGTAAGATATTTATGAGCCGAACACCCTTAATCTTAAAGGATTTGTCATGATTTGGGTCTTTATTTTAAGGTTTAGATTGTAAACGAAATGGGTCCTTTGAGTTCAGATCCAATTAGATCATCCTTAATACATGGTTTTAGATGCACATAGTAATTAGAGGATAAAAATGGAATATTTAAATTTTATTGGTCGAGATAAGGCACTCTTTTATTCAGATATCGCGACTAAAGAAAATTCTTTGAAGAATCGTGTAAATGAATCTCGGATTTTGGTGATCGGCGGAGCGGGCACAATTGGCCAGGCAGTATCTAGAGAAATTTTCAAGCGCGATCCAAAAGCACTGCATGTTGTTGATATTTCTGAAAACAATATAGTTGAACTTGTTCGTGATCTCCGAAGTACGGTCGGTTATGGGTCTGGTGAATTTAAAACATTTGCTGTTGATTGTGGATCTGTGGAGTTTGAGGCTCTTGTGAAGGACCAAGGACCTTATGATTATGTATTTAATCTGTCAGCCTTAAAGCATGTTAGGAGTGAAAAAGACCCATATACTTTAATGCGTATGGTACTGGTAAATGTTTTTAACACTGTTAAAACGTTGAAAATAGCACGGGAAATGGGTGCAAAAAAGTACTTTTGTGTTTCCACGGATAAGGCGGCAAACCCAGTTAATATGATGGGAGCAAGTAAGCGCATTATGGAAATGTTCTTGATGCGTGAAAGCTTGACTCAAAATATTTCAATGGCTCGCTTTGCTAACGTGGCCTTTTCGGATGGCTCTCTTCTTCATGGCTTCAATCAAAGATTTACAAAAAAACAGCCATTCGCTGCGCCGAATGATGTCAGACGTTATTTTGTAACACCTCAAGAATCCGGTGAGTTGTGTTTATTATCTGGATTGCTTGGTAATAATAGGGATATTTTCTTCCCAAAATTAAGTGAAAAATTGCACCTGATCACGTTCTCTGAGATTGCAGTCCGTTATCTTCGAGAGCGAGGTTACGAGCCATACGAATGTGAGTCTGAGGATGAAGCTCGTAATAGAGTAGAAGAACTAATGGCTAACAAGCAGTGGCCATGCTACTTTTTTAAAAGTGATACAACAGGTGAAAAGGACTTTGAGGAGTTTTTTACTGATAACGAAGATTTGGATATGGAGCGGTTTGAGACGGTTGGGGTTATCAAAAATCAGCCTGATTTTGATGAGGCTAAGTTAGACGATTTTATGGACGGAATTGAAACTCTTAGGGAAAAAGGTACTTGGACCAAAGATGATATTGTTGAATTGTATTTTGAACTCTTGCCTGAGTTCGCTCATAAAGAGACTGGTAAATATCTAGATCAGAGGATGTAAGAATGGATCGTTTTTTTGATATTTTATTTTCTGGAATAGCGTTATTGTTTCTTTCTCCTTTGTTGGTGCCTATAGTCATAACACTAAAACTCACTGGCGAGGGAGAGGTGTTTTTTTTACAGGAACGTATCGGTAAGGGCGGCGAAAAATTTAAGTTGTTTAAGTTTGCGACTATGCTGAAAAATAGCCCAAATATTGGTACCGGCACGGTTACCATGAGGGGTGATCCTAGAGTGCTTCCAGTAGGCACATTTTTGCGTAAAACCAAAATTAATGAGCTGCCGCAGCTGTTGAATATCTTTTTTGGTGATATGAGTGTTATCGGCCCAAGGCCGCTAACTACTCAAACATTTGGAGCTTATTCGGAAAACACCCAGCGTCTTATAACGCAAGTTCGGCCAGGCCTCTCAGGGGTGGGTTCGATTATATTTCGGGGTGAGGAAGAGATAATGCACGGTGCAACAGCCTCCGTTGACTTCTATGCGAATGTTATTGCGCCGTACAAGGGCTCGCTTGAGGAATGGTTTGTCTCGAATAAGAGTCTGCATATTTATTTTGTAGCGATTTTTGTTACAGCTTGGGCGGTTCTTATTCCAAGCACAAAAATAGCGTGGAGGGTTTTTAAAGATTTGCCAGAGCCGCCGACCGAGTTGAAGCAAGCACTTAATTATACTGATTAACTGTTGTGGCTGTTGTTGCCCCGATTTTATACGATCCAATTTCTAAGATATGACATGGCAGTCGAATCCGTCTGCCAACCTCCTTTGAGCATTATCCTTTCAAGCGGCTCACCTCGTTCTAACAAATCAAGTGCTGCACCCACTCTAAATGAATGACCGCTGAGTGGTTGTCCATCGCAGTCCATTTTCAAGTCTTTTTGTAGTTCTTTTAATATGGTGCTTACACTTGCTGGGTGTAGGTTGTTCCCCAAATGCCCATGCCTATTAATTGATCTTAGAATATAGCCTTCATCGGCAATAATACTCCGCCATGTTTTTAGTAAGTCGAACAGTTCTTGGCTGATGGGCAGTATCTTTCCCGTCCCGAATTGATCCGTTTTTGAGAAGGCTAGTTTGATAGCCGGTTTTCCGTTCGGTGCTTGGTAGATGTCCTCAAACTTAAACGCGCAGAGCTCTGACCGGCGGCGCATGGTTTCGTAGCCGAGTCTTAGTAGGACTTGGTTCCTTAAACCCTTTATGCTGTCATCGCAGGTAGTAAGTAGCTTGTTCAGTAGTGGTTTTGTGAGTGGAGTAGCCTGCTGCTGTGCCCGTCCAATTTTGCGGTGCATTCTTTTTATGGCCAATATGACCTCTGGCTGGTTGGTGGGGTTGTAGTGTTTGGAGAGTTTTAGGATCGTGCCCAGGCTGTTTATTCTTCTCCGGATAGTGGCACTTCTCCTAATGGTGGCAAGGTAGTCAACATACTGCGCCATGCCGTCGGCAGTCGCCGGTATAGAATCGATATTATTGTGTGAGCACCAGGTCTGGTATTGAATAAAGTCCGATCGATAGGCTCTTATGGTATTTTTGGCAAAGGCGCCATCAAACTTGGCTAAGATATCATCAATCATGGTATTCTTCCTGTAAAACAGTCAATAAACTCATAAAATGGTATTAAAAGTACCATAATAGATATTTAAAATGCTTTCGTCAAATCAAATTAGAGCTGCTCGTGCCCTGCTTGGGTGGAGTGGTACAGACTTAGCCGATCTTAGTGGGGTGGGGATTACTACCCTCAGGCGTTATGAGTTGCAGAGGGGTATTCCTTCAGCTAATACGAGTGTATTGATGATGATAAAACAAACGCTAGAATCAGCGGGCATTGAATTCACCGGCGATCCGTTGGTTAACCCGGGCGTGACCCTGCGTATCAAGCGTGACGACTAAGTTCTAACTGTTTTATCTTTTAGCTTATGCTTTATAATATTCACTTCAGTATTGATGTGGATATTTTATGCCTGTTGATCATAAAGTCTGTTCGCTTTTACCCTTCCTATCAAGCCCCAAGCTTTTGCCCAATGAGTCAGAGGCAGAGTTTCAATCTGGTTTGCAAAGTCTTTTGTCCGAGTTAGAGAATCCCTCACCCTTGGCGGTTGCGCTGGTCAGTCAGCTGAATGAGTGCCTCTGGTGGATTAGGAGGCACACCGTGGACAAGGAGCTACTGCTCCATGAGGCGATGGCGAGGCTTTTGTCTAGAGAGGGCAGTAACTGGAAGGGTTCTGGCAACAGTGCACTGTCGGTGGCCCTTGAGCATTATCTGAACGGTAGTGCGCAGAAGGATCAAGCAGCCCTGATTGAAGAAGCTCTTATTGATGCCAATCTGACCCTGCCTGATCTTCGTGCTAGGGCCTTTAAGGATGCGGCCAGGCATATCAAGATGGTGGATGATCTGATTCACCGCCAGCACCAGACGATTAGGCATCTTCAAAGGAGTATCGACTCCATAGACTATAAGTCACGCCTGATTAAGCGTATGGACCTTGAGCTGGCGGCACTTGAATCAAAGCAGTCTGTGAAGGGGGTTCTGTCGCTTGACGATAAATCCTCTTAGGAGCCTTGCAAATCGCTCTAATGCACTTAAATCAACGGGTCCGAAGTCAGTGGCTGGGAAGAGGGCCAGTAGCCAAAATTCTCGTAAGCATGGTCTAAATAGTGCCCCCACCTTTGAATTATCCAATGAGTATCAGGAGCTTATCGATTTAATTGCGGAGGAGGGGTTTTCTGCCTTCGCCTGTGCTGATATTGCTGCGGGACTTCTTAATTATCGACGGGTGATGGATGCCTATTACGATACCTATACCAGCCCCGAGTCAGTGGATGAGTTTTTGCGTGATATGAATGTGAAGGCCTCGAATCCTATCTTTAGCGAGCTTCTCAGTCCGTCGGGCAGTGAGCCTCAAGATGTGCGAGAGATGGCAGCTTTTTTTGCCGATATGCAAAGACAGGAGAGGCGAAAGGGTGGCTCGGTATCCCGTCGCTCTTCGGATACCCACAAACTGATACGCTACCAGCGCCACGGTATTGCTCGGTTATCCAGAGCGGTTCGGCAGGGCTAGACTAAAAAAGTAACAAAACGAAGCCAAACCCAAAGCCAAATCATAGGGTGCGATAAATAAGCTTATCGGTAATGAAGCTTATTGAATCAGATTCCAAACTCGCTCGTGACCATAATAAATGAAAAACTTTACGACGAATTCTATGCCTCCAATCATCGCAGCCATAGAAAGCTCGCCGGTCACGATATAGGCAATAACGGCCGTTGTTAGGGTCGCTGTGACACGCCACGTTAATGCTTTTGTTAGGCTACGAGCATGGGAGTTTGGGTTTTTTAGATCTTCGCGCAATGTCATACACTACCCCTGTATATTTCTTGTTATTACGTCAATAAGTTCTTTGGCAGAGTCATCAACTGACTGATCTTCTGTATCGATGATCAAGTCCGCACTCACAGGTACTTCATAATCACTATCGATACCCGTAAAGTTTGGGAGCTGGCCACTTCGTGCTTTTTTGTACAGTCCCTTAGGGTCTCGCTCTTCAGCCAGCGCTAGTGGCGTATCCACAAACACTTCGAGAAAGTCCCCCTCCTCAAAAAGGCTCTTTGCCATATCACGCTCAGCCCTAAAGGGTGAGATGAACGCAGTGAGTACGATGATTCCTGCATCCATCATTAGTTTTGCCACTTCTGCAATTCTACGAATATTTTCTACTCTATCGGCCACTGTAAACCCTAGGTCTTTTGATAGGCCATGGCGTACGTTATCGCCATCTAAAATGTAGGTTCGGTATCCCTGTTCATGCAGAATCTTTTCTGCGGCGCTGGCAATGGTTGATTTACCAGAACCTGAGAGTCCGGTGAGCCATGCGACTCGACCCTGATGTCCCGCTAGTTTCTCCCTTGCTGGTCGATCTATAGAAAGCGCCTGTCGGTGTACGTTAGATGCTCTTCGGAGGGCAAAACGAATCATGCCTGCGGCAACCGTTGCATTGCTGTAGCGATCGATTAAGACAAAAGCACCAAGACCTGAGCAGTCTGTGTAGGCTTCAAAAGGGATTTCAGCATCTAAGTTGATTTGAACCGTGGCAATTTCATTCAGTGCAAGATCTCTGCCAGGTAATTGCTCAAAGGTGTTGATGTCATATTTAAATCGGATGTCAGATAGGCTGGCATTCACTTGGGTGGTGCCCAATTGTAGGGCATAACGCCGTCCAATATAGCCGGGTTCGTTGTCCATCCACACCAGTTCTGCCTCAAATTGATCTGACACTTCACAGGGGGCATCTGCCGAGACAATGAGGTCTCCACGAGAAAGATCGATCTCTCGATCCAGAGTTAAAGTGACGGCTTGGTCGGTGACGGCTCTGTCCAATTCTTGGGTTGAGAGAACAATTTGGTCGATTTTAGCTAGCTGGCCCGAGGGTAAGGCTCGAATGGAATCCCCAGGCTGGATACTGCCAGCCAACACGGTACCTGAAAAGCCTCTGAAGTCAGCACTAGGTCGATTAACCCACTGCACAGGGAATCTAAAGGGGTGTTGATTGAGTCTTTCTCGAATATCAACTGTTTCAAGAAACCCCAGAAGAGTAGGGCCTTGATACCAATCCATTGGTTTAGATCGGTCTATTACGTTGTCCCCTTTAAGGGCAGACAGAGGAATAGGTGTCACTGACTTAAATGCCAGGTGCTTGCGCAAGATATTGTAGTCCTCACAGATCTGATTAAATCTGCTCTCAGAATAATCCACCAAATCCATTTTATTCACTGCTAACACCACGTGCTCGATCCCTAAGAGAGAAGCAATAAAGGAATGGCGGCGAGTTTGGGTAAGGATCCCTTGGCTGGCATCGACTAAAATAATGGCAACGTCTGCGGTTGAAGCACCGGTAACCATATTGCGGGTGTATTGTTCATGCCCTGGGGTATCGGCCACAATAAATTTGC
>Ga0209632_10000457_pt1 | contig 42381 bp, 30 predicted proteins | sample COG_10_FD_184754 | JGI IMG/M metagenome (GOLD analysis project Ga0209632, IMG submission 184754) | Pelagic Microbial community sample from North Sea - COGITO 998_met_10 (SPAdes) (version 2) | ecosystem: Environmental > Aquatic > Marine > Neritic zone/Coastal water | place: Helgoland, sampling... | reverse complement strand
AGCTGCTCCACTTGAAGTAGAGACTACACAGACTGTAAATTCGGATGGATTGATCGGAGCTTATGTCAATTCAAATAAACCCGTTGTAGTGAATTCAGGATCTATGAACGGGAGTTTTGGTACTGGAAGCGGCCGCGATTACGGTTTCGATCAAATTGTAGATTACAGTAAAGTAGGTTCTGAATACATTTTTGTTAAAGGAACAGGATCAGATGTATGGGAAAATGTTCTTTTGGTGGCTCATACGGATGCAACAACAATAACGATCAATGGACTAGGGGTAAGTAACGGGATTGTTCATGGAAAGGGAGTAAATGTTTCATCTTCCAGTCCAGCGATAGCAAGTGCAAGTATTGATGCAGGGGATTATTATTTGATAGAAGGAGATATGTATTCTGCAGATGGCAATATGTATGTTCAATCATCGGCTCCAGTTTTTGCTTTTCAAGGGATCGGATTTGGAGGTAGTGAAGCCAATCAGGGATTGTTTTTTGTACCTCCATTGAAATGTTCGAGCGTAGGAGATGTAGACAACATTCCAGAGATCAACAATATTGGTGCAACTAATTATAACGGTAATTTGAATATCATAAGTAAGGTAGGTGCAGTGATAACAATTTCGGATGACAACAACGCTAACCAATCTATTTCAGCATTAAATGTAGCAAATACATCAGGACCGTTTAATGTAACAGGGAATGCGAATTATGTGTCTTACACGATTTCAAACCTTAGTGGGAATGTATCCATAATCAGTAATGATGAGCTTTACTGTTCTTATTTCAATCAAAGTGGTTCGGCTTCCTCGGGTGCCTTTTACTCTGGATTTTCTTCTCCTCCAGAAATTCCCGTAAAAAGTGATGGCCCAGGTTTGTATGGATATTGTGCTCCTTACCTGGGTCTTGAGACAGGGAATATGGATTTATTCACAAGCTTTGAGTGGCAGTACAGTAGTGGATCAGGATACTCAACGATATTGGGGAGTACCAATCAGACTACCATAACACCAACTTTAGGTGGAAGTTATTTGATTCGAGGGTTTATTAGTTGTCCAGGAGAACCATTAGAATTCCTGGACTCTGATTCAATTAATATTAGTGAATGTCCTCCTGATTTTACAGTTAGTGAAAATTTTGTAACTGTAAATGAGTCGGGAACGAACACCAGTACTGTGTTGATCGGATTGGTACATAAACCTGATTCAAATGTTGTTTTATCTATTACAATTGTTGATCCTTCAGAGGTTAGCGTATCTTCAACAACTCTAACTTTTACTCCCTCAAATTGGAATAATCAAAAATTGATAACCGTAACGGGGGTTGACGACACAATACGAGATTCTGATATAACTAGTGATGTGATTGTATCTATTGTTGATAACCTGTCAGATGACGATTTTGATTTATTAGCTGATAAAACAATTCAAGTACGAAATTTAGATGATGATTTAGAAGTTTGTTTTACCAGAAATTTTGATAGTTCAGAGTTTGCAATAAATAATGATGCAATTTATCAAGGTTCTGGTGTTTACAGAATTACACCCAATTCAGGTTTTCAATCTGGATCGGTTTGGTATCAAAGAAGGCTCGATCTTAGAGTTGAATTTACTTTTGATGTTGATTTAAATTTTGGAAATCGCGATGTTAATGGAGCAGATGGAATTGCATTTGTACTGCAAAATTTGGACTTGGGTCAAGGCTCCACTGGAGGAGGTTTGGGTTACGGGGGAATAACTCCGTCTTATGCAATTGAAATGGATACTTACAGAAATGGTCATGACCCCACAAGTGGAGAAGATCACATTGGATTTATCCTCAATGGTGCATCTTCAACTAACCAACAAGGATCCCCTGATGTGGTTGAGACAATTAATCTTGAAGACAATAATTGGCATAATATACGCGTGCAATGGATCCCACAATCAACTACTCTTTCCTATACATTTACTCATGACAATGGTACTGTTTATAACAACACCAAGAATATTGACTTAAGCGGAGCGGTATTAAACTCCAATATAGCTTATATGGGATTTACTGCATCTACAGGGGGTTCAGTAAATGAACAAAGTATTCGTTTTGATAATAATTCAATGTGTATGGCAGATGAAATTTTAACTCCAACAGGTGCAAGCAGTCAAACTTTTTGTTTACAGGCCTCTCCAACGTTGAATGATATTGTTGTTGACAATGGATCCGATTCCGGGGGAGTGCCTTACAACGGAGTTTGGTTTTCAACTCCTACTGGTTCTGGTTCTGAACTCCCAATTACAACTCAACTTGTTGATGGAACAACGTATTACCTAGAGGCTGCTAATTTATCTGATACCTCCAATATTGATTATCGCAACAGTTTAACTCGATTGGCAGTAACAGTTTATCTTACAAACGGTTCTTATACCCTTGTGCCTCCAAGTTTAAACTTAATAGAAGGCACCACAATAGCTACCTTTTCTTTGGTTTTGAATAATCCTCCCACTAGTCCAGTAACATATAATTTGGCTTCTTCTGATCTAACACAAATGACCGTATCAACTTCATCCATGACATTTACTCCTTTAAATTGGAATGTTTCTCAAGTTGGAACTTTAACAACTGTTGATAACTCAATTGCTGATGGAGCTCAAAGCGCGAATTTCACGGTACGAATTAATGATCCTCTTTCGGATGATTGCTATGTTAATCCTAATCCCTTGCCAACCTATGCAATTCAAATTGCAGATAATGAGACACCAGGGTTTTTGCTTAGTACAGTTTCTGGGACCTTGATTGAAAATAATCCACAAACAGCTAGTGTTTCTGTGGTTTTAACAGTGGAACCTTTGACCGATATAATCATCGACCTTGAAAGTTTAGATTTAACAGAGGTAACCCTTGGTACAGCAAGCCTAACCTTTAATCCGTTGAATTGGAACATTGCTCAAACAGTAGTTTTAAATTCAGTAGATGAATTGACTGTTGATGGAACTCAAACAGTAGGAATTTCTGCAAGTATTAATCCAGCTTCCGATCCAGCTTTCACTTCGCTAGCCTCTCAAACTACCACGGTCGACAATGCAGATAATGATTCTGCTGGTTATTCATTGTCAAATTTAATTGGAGTTTTGACAGAAGGTGATTCACAAACGGCTAGTTTTTCGATAATTCTAGATACTCAACCCACTACAGATGTTGTTTTAAATTTAACCATAACTCCCAATGATGAAGTTGAAACATCAGTAGCCAGTGTTCGATTTACCAATGCAAATTGGAATGTTTCACAAACAATTATAGTTTCTAATTTTGATGATTTTTTGATTGATGGAACTATTGTATCATCAATTACGTTTAACGTTGATGCAAGTTCAGATTTTGAATTCAGATCTCTCGGTTCACAAACTGTGTTGGCTCCAAACTTGGATAATGATACTGTTGGATTTACGCTTAGTTCTATTGGAGGTGGTTTTCTTGAGGAGGCATCTTCGGCTAATGTAAGTTTTACAATAGTATTAGATGCACAACCGAATCCTGGAGATATTGTAATTCTAGATATCACAAGCATTGATTTAACAGAAGTGACTGTAGAGGCATCATCAACCCCAAAAGTGTTTACTAACGTAAATTGGAATATCCCACAGACTGTAATATTGAATAGTGTAGATGATGTTACATTAGATGGAACCACTACCAATTCCGTTACAGTAGTTGTCAATGCTATTTCAGCTGCACCTTTTTTAACTGCAGCAGACCAAAGTTTAAATGTTCAAAATTTAGACAATGAAACTCCAGGTTTTCAAGTTTCAAATGTTTCAGGTGTTTTGACAGAGGCTGCTTCGCCTACTGCGAGTTTTGAAGTTGTTCTTGATGTTCAACCCTTAACCAATGTGATTATAAATTTATCTTCAAATGATACTTCAGAAGCTGGTGTGGTCGCTCCATCATTTTTAATTTTTACGCCAGCCACTTGGAATGTTTCTCAAACAGTAAACTTATTTCAAGTCGATGATTTTTTAATTGATGGGAGCCAAAATTCATCCATAACTACGTCCATAGATGCGGCATCCGATGCTGGTTTCTTAACAGTACCTTCTAAAGATGTATTGGTAACAACACTAGACAATGATATAGCAGGAATAACCCTAATTGTTTTAGATAATTTGTGTTCTGAAAATGGAGATACTGCTAAATTTACGATCCAATTGGATGCAATTCCAACGGCAAATGTGACTATAGGTTTAAATTCAAGTATAACAAGCGAAGCTATGGTAGGCGTTAATCAAGTATTATTTACGCCTGCAAACTGGAACATGCCCCAAACAATTACTGTCACAGGGATAGACGATTCACCCCCAGTTTCTGATGGTAGTCAATCCGTAACAATTTCTACTTTTAATGTAAGTTCTACCGATACTGATTTTGATGCAATAACTGATGCTCAAGTAGAGGATGTTATAGTAATGAATCAAGACAACGATGCCCCCGGAATAGTTCTAAGTTTATTGGATAATAATTTTTTCACTTCCGAGAATGGTCAAACTGTAACCGTTCAGTTTCGACTTCTATCTCAACCGTTGGGGGACGAAGATGTTATTGTGCCTTTGTCTTTAGTCGGGGATACGGATGAGATTACACTAAGTGCAAATAGCATATTGATAGAAGCTTCAAATTGGGATAATCCGGGAGCAAATCAGATTATTGTTACTGGGCAAGATGATTTTATAATTGATGGAACTCGTTCAATAACCTTGATAACAGGCAACCCAACTAGTATTGATGTCCCTCATAACGATTTAACAGCCTTGGATGTTGCAGACGTAGAACTTTATAATTTGGATAATGACTCACCCAGTTTAGTCGTCTCTCAACCCCAAGCAGTTTCTGAGAATGCTAGTACCACAGATTTCACCATAAAGCTTAGGACTAATATTTCTGTTTCAACAACAATTCTAATTACTGCTGATGATCCAACTGAATTATCAGTAATTACACCCCAACTAGTATTTACTCCAAACAATTGGAACATTCCGCAGATAATAACAGTAAAAGGAGTAGATGATAACATCATTGACGGCGACATTAGTAGTGATGTTGTCATTGGTGTAGATGACTCCAATGCTGATCCTGATTACAGATCAATTTTAGATGAAGTACGAAGTATAATTAATTTTGATAACGATACAGATGAAGACGGTGATGGTACTTTTGACGCTGTAGATAACTGTATTTTCACTTCAAACGTAGATCAAGCGGATCTTGATTTGGATGGTATTGGAGATGTTTGTGATTTGGATATTGATGGAGACGGTGTATTAAACACAGATGAACTAACCGATAATACTGATCCTAATAATCCTTGTGAATTTATTTTCCAAAGCATCACGTTACCTTTAGTTGAGACTGGGGATTGTGATTCCGATGGAATAATAAACAAGATCGATTTAGATGATGATAATGATGGAATTTTAGATACTGAAGAACTTTTTGAAGATCAAGATTTAGATGGAATCCCCAATACTTTTGATTTAGACAGTGATGATGATGGTTGTTATGATGTCATTGAAGCTGCATTTAAAGATCAGGATGATGATGGTGTTCTAGGCACTGGAGTAATTGAAGTTGACGCTCTGGGAAGGGTAATGGATCAAGGTGGATATGTTTTTCCTGCTGATATGAATTTCAATGGAGTTTATGATTTTAAGGAAGAAAGTGATTTAATTGTTTTTGTGAACGATATGGATCTCGTTACAAAGTATTCTCCAATTCGAATAGAATTAAAAGTGAGTCTTTCTCAAGAAAGTTTCGTCACATTTCAATGGCAAATAAATACGGGATCAGAAGAATTTCCTGTTTGGGAAAATATCCCAGAAAGTAGTGTTCAAACTGGAACAAAAACCAAGCAATTAACAATTCTTCAAGCACCTAAAATCATTATAGACACCCAATATCGTGTTTTAGCAGATAACACAACATACGCTTGTCAAGACACTTTAATTTCTACAACCAAAATAACTGAAACTGGTTTGTTTATTCCAAATGCCTTTTCTCCTGATGGTGATGGTGTAAATGATACTTGGGAAATTCAAGGTTTGAATTCTAGAGGGGGATATGTCATAACAATTTTTAATCGTTGGGAAAACATTGTTTATAAAACCAATCAATACAATAATGATTGGCAAGGAGAATCAATGAATACAGCTTTACTTTCATCGGATAATTTACTTCCGGATGGCACCTATTTTTATCTAATAGAATGGGAGGATAATTCTTATCCAAATACAGGTTATGTTTACATAAAAAGAAGAAAAAATTGATGAAACGCATACAATTATTTATTCTTTTGTGTTGCAGTTTGAGCACTTCTTTTGCTCAACAAGAATCAGCTTTTAACCATTATATGTTTAATCATCAATCCATCAATCCTGGTTATGCAGGGGCTAGGGGATTGTCGAGTTTTACTTCTGTAATCCGATCACAATGGACAGGTATAGAAGGTGCCCCCTTAACCCAAACACTATCGTTTAATGCACCCATTACTTCAAAAAATTTAGGATTTGGTTTGAGTGTTTTAAATGACAAAATAGGTCCTACAAGCAGTACATCATTCGATATAGATTTGTCCTATCACCTGAGACTGAATCGCAATGATCACAGACTTTCTATTGGACTTAAACTCGGTGCTTTAAATTATTTTTTAAACCCCGATATGATCAATACACTATATGGTAATGATGCTTCGTTTGAGACATCTTTGGATAAAAAAATAATGGCTAATATTGGTTTTGGAGCATACTATTATACGCAGAAGTTTTACCTTGGATTAGCCGTTCCTCGTATATTAGAAAACAAGGATTTTGGATTGGAACAGCATACCTATTTGATGGCGGGAGGCCTTTTTCAAATGAATAAAAGCTTACTCTTAAAACCAAGTTTATTATTGAAACAAACAAAAACTGTAGCTGCTTTTGATTCATCCCTGTTATTGATATTGAATGAACGTTTTTGGACTGGTCTTCAAATTAGAAATGTAATTAATAGAAAAGATTTTTTCAACTTTATTGAATCTGGTTCAAGCGCATTAATAGGAATACAAATAGGGGAGAATTTATCAATTGGATATTCTTATGGTTTTCCTTCATCAATTACTAATAGGGGTTTAAACGCTTCTTCACATGAATTGATGATTCGATTTGACTTGTCTCAAAAAATTAATGGTTATTTACGCTCACCTAGATTCTTTTAACTATGAAAAAAGTATTGAAATTTTTGACGTTTTTTTTAATGAGTTTTTCCATTCAAGCACAAATAGAAAACGAAGTTTTTTCTACAGAGAACTGGGGAGATTATTATTTTATTAATAAGGATTTTGAGAAGGCAGTTATTTTTTTCTCAAAATTAAAAGACAATAAAAACATAGGAACTCAAAGAAATTTGGCATTGGCTTTAGAAGCTCTAGAAGAAAAAACTAAAGCCAGAAAACAATACGAGTTTGTTGCTAACTCTGTTAATGCTCAAGTTGAAGATTATTATAATTACGCGAATTTATTGGTTGATGAGGTTGCCTTGTCTAATGAGTATAGAGAAAAAGCCTTTCTTTTACCTTGGTCTTCACCCGCTCTGTTTGACAATGACAGTTTATTGTTTAAAAAACGTTTTAATCAAGAAGGAGCTTATGACATCAATTCTGTTGTTGGTAATACGGATGGATCTGAATTTGGAATGGTTTTTTTAAACCAAAATGATCAAAGCTCTGTTTTTTATTTAGCCGAACAAGATCAAACAAAGGCTTCAGCAAAGGTCATGAAACGAATTAAAACGGATTATCCTGTTTATAATTTTTACAAAGCTAACTTTGATAAAACAAATTTTGCACTGTCAAACAAAGTTGAACTAAATACCTCCATCAATTCACTTTTTCAAGAAGGCCCGGGTAGTTATGATCCTGATTCAGAATATTTTTATTTTACAAGAAGTGCCACGAAATTTGATGAAAACAAAACATTTCAATTAAATTTATATAAGACTCTTTTATCCGATTTAAATCAAAATAAATTACCCTTGTCACTTCCATTCAATGTAAATGGTTATTCAACAATCCACCCGAGTCTGAGTCCCGATGGGTCCCAATTATATTTTGCTAGTGATCGACCTGGAGGATTTGGAGGAATGGATTTATATGTTGTCTCAATTAAAAACGGAACGTTTTCAGAACCGATTAATTTAGGTTCTGATATCAATACCGAGGGTGATGAGGTGTTTCCATATTCCTACAATAATCGATTTCTATTCTTTACTTCAAATGGAAGAGAGGGATTAGGTGAAATGGATATTTTTTTAGCTGAAAATCGAATTGAAAAGCGTTGGGAAGTACACATATTAGGGAAAGGCATAAACACTACTGACGACGATTTTGCGTTTGTTTTGAATCAAGATCTTTCCCTAGGTCTTTTATCATCTAATAAACCTGGAGGTAAAGGAGCCGATGATTTATATGCTTTTAAATTTAGTCCAAAGATACAAGGCGTTCAAGATTTTTATGAATATACACCCTCAGATACTCTTGTAGTTGCCCTTAATAATATATTGACCAATGATCAGTTAGAACTGGAGCAACAAGACCCTTTACAACGATTATTAGAAAAGGAAGTTGAGGTTATAAGATTGCCCTTATATGGTCAACTTCAATTGAATAAAAACGGATCTTTTTTTTATAAAAACAATGCTCCAATTAAACTCAAAGATTCCTTTTCTTATCGACTCCTTAGCAGTAAAGGTAATTCTGAAGAAGTTTGGGTTCACCTGAGCAGAGTAGAGATGGCTGAGGAAGAGCTCAGTCCCGTGATGGCTGATACATTCTCACCTATTTTCTATGACATTGACGAGAGTGCAATATTAGATACTTACCGAGATCGTGTGGATAAGGTAGTTGCTACTATGAAAGAAAATTCTTCACTTGAGGTTGAAATAAGTTCTTATACGGATTGCAGATCCAATTCTGAGTATAATTTATTGTTGTCCAGTCGAAGAACACAATCCATACTTGATTATGTTCAAAAACGTATTTCTAATCCAGAAAGAATTTACGGGAAAGGATATGGTGAAGACAATGGGTCAACACTGTTTGAAAAAGACTACATTTTGGTTGCGGGGAGTTTTAATGATTTAGCACAAACAAAAAACATCATAAATAATTTGATTGACAAAGAATACCAGCCCTTTACACAAAAGTTTGATTCCAATATAAGAGTGCTTTTTTCACCCCTTGATTCAAAAGTTGAAATTATCAGAATAAGAGATGAACTCAGAGAACTAGGAATTGAAACTTGGGTGCTCGTAAACCCATGTTTGCAGCTAACAGAGGAGGAACATCAACAAAAAAGGAGAACCGATTTCAAGGTGATTCGCTTGTAATTTTAACAGAAAAAAATTAATCCAAGTTATTCTTTAAAAATGCTCATGTTTTTATCATAAATAGGACTTTCTATGGCTAGAAAATCCAGAACACTATGAAAAACATTGTGTTGCAATAAGAATTCATTCTTTTTTAGTTTTCTAGAATTATTAGATTGCCAAACAATAAAAGGAATGTCTAATTGTTCTTTAGGAGCTATACTCTTAGGGATACCATGCATGTATAAGTTTTTTTCTCCCAAAGATTCTCCATGATCAGAAACATAAAACATAAGACTATTATATTCATCCAATTGTTTTAGTTTTTCAATAAGAGTAGCAAGTATATAATCAGTATAAACTATAGTGTTGTTGTATGCATTGATCAACTCTTCTTGAGTACATTTTCCTAATTCAACACTCTTGCATACTGGTGTAAATTTATTGAATTTTGGAGGGTATTTTTTGTAATAAGTTGGTCCGTGACTTGTGCTTGTATGCAATACAAGAAGTATTTTATTTTTTTTACTGGATTGGATTTGTTCCTTTAGGTTTGTTAGTAAAATTTCATCGTAATCACATCCTGATCCTTGGCATTTTTTTTCTAAATCCCCCGCTTTTTGGTAGTTTTTAATTTTTATATTTGGCTCCCCCCAATTGTTCGTTCTCCAAATGACTTCAACATCATTTCTAAACAAATAATTCGGTAAAATTTCATTTAACCTACTACTATTCTCATGTTCTAAAATACATTTAACTCCAGCGGTGGTGTAGGTTGCGCAAGAATTTGCTTTATAGATGTAAACATTATTTATTTTAGATAATAATGGGTTTGTGTTTTTTTTATATCCGTATAATGAAAAGTTTTTACTTCTGGCAGATTCTCCAATTACAAGAACTACAACAGATTTTTCATCATCTTTTAAGGTAGCGTCAGGGAGCAAAATTTGTTCTTGATTTTCAAGACTTTTGTGATAATAAAATCGATTCAGATTAACAACATAAGACCAAGGCATTGCCAAGCCACCTAATGCCTTCGAATTTTTATCAATCCACAACCAATTACTAGAATTAATATAGGCAAGACCTATGATAAAGAGCAAGGTTAAGAAAATGTGTTTTAAAGTTTTTTTATAACCTTCTTTAATGATTTTAATTTTGATTATAAATACACTAGGAACAATTCCCATTAGAATAAGATACAAAACAAAACCAAAAGAAAGAAAACTAGTTGATTCATCGAAATTGGTGTTTAGAATATTACCAATCATTGTTTTGTCGATAATTACATTATAGGTGTTTATAAAATAAATGGCTATCGCACTAATGTTTGTAAAAAGAACTAAAAAAAACTTACCAATAAAGCGTGATATAAATAAGGCTAAATAAAAAATAAAAGCGTTTAATGCTAGAATTAAAACGGCCAAACTTAGTATTAATAAAATCTTGTCTAAGTTTTTTCCATGATAGTTTTCAAGAGTAAACCGATATACGGGCAGGTGGTATAATAATAAATTAATGGTGCTTATTATCAATATAAAGGAACTTAATTTTATACCCTTTTTGAACATCTTGAATTTATTTTCTTAAATATGTTTTTATGATCAACCCTAAGCTTAGTATTAATGCAACCAGAGAGAAGTAGAAAATCAATAAATTATGATCCATTATTTCATGTACAATTGCTGTTATCCAAATTAGTAAAAGCAAAATCAGTATTGGATAGTATTTTATTTTAATAAGACTTCCACCCAAACGAATATTATTGTTTATTAAAATGCCAAAAATTGCAGCAATATAACCAACTGCACTTCCTATAATTACATCAAAAGGATAATGCGCCCCAACTCCAACCCTAGAAAATGCAATAAAAAGACCTGCAGACAGGATAAATAAGAACCAAAATACTTTATGCTTAAATTCTTTGGGCATAAAAGCGAACAATAAGATTGTAATAATCACAAAAGTTGTGATGGAATGACCTGAAGGTAAACTCGAATGAGTTGATGTCAGAGTTCTTCCTATAATGGTGAAACTTTCGTGATCAAAAACTGCGGCTGGTCTTGGAACAAGAAAGGTTTTTTTTAACGATATGGAGAACAATAATCCAAAAAGTGAGGAGGTCAATAAGGTGCTCCAAAATTTAGGACTGTAGATAATCAAAACTGTAAACATGGGTAAAAAAACAATTGCATCCCCTAGTTGAGTTATGTTAAATAATAAACCAGGTAATTTGGATAAAATGCTATTTAGAGAAAAAAATAAATCTTTTTGAATTTCTATGTATCCGCTTATATTCAATGCGTTTTTATAAAAGAAAGTCATAGCTATAATCAACAACAAAAAGACAACAGGAAATAACTGAGTTAATTTTGTGTTTGAAAAGTTATCAATTACTTTTTTATTTAAGTTATAATTTCCCAATAAAGGTATTTTAAAAATAAAATTGATTTTTTTGGCGGTAAAATTAAAAAACAAAAGGCTATTTATGTTGACGATTAGTTCTGGGGAGTGATTTAGGGTAAATCATTTTAATACCCTTAAATTTTAAAAATCTGAAGTTAGATAAAAAAGGCAAGAATCACAAAAGTATTTACCGAACTCAAAGGTGTAATAACTAAATTTCAATAGCTGTATATAGAAAGCACTAATCAAATTTAATTTGTAAATATGATGGTATTACTAATTTTTTAGGTTATGGTAGGAATTGATTTGGCATACTTCTAAAAATACATCAGATTTACTACAGGTTTTGTTTTCTTTTGTTAAATTGAAAATACTTGATCTTTAACTAATCATTCACTAATACTAAAAAACAAATATGAAAAACTTGATTTTAGCATTACTTTTTTTATTGATTTTAAATTCGTGTAGCTCAAAAAGTGAATACAATGCTATTCTTCTTTCAAAAGACAATTACAAAAACCAATTATATGGATTTTGGTTAGGTCAATGCATTGCTAATTGGACTGGTTTAGTTACAGAAATGGATAAGATTGGGAATCTTGGAGAAATAAAAACAGGAGATTTTTACACAAGAGAAAATTGGGGAAAACCCGACCAACCCAGTATTTGGGATGAAGATACTTCAAGTTATTTATCACCTACAATTGATTTTGTGTTTAGAGATACCAACGAAATTTGGGGATCGGATGATGATACAGATATAGAATACATGTACCAATACCTTATATATACCCTCAAAACCAGTATTTTAACACCAAATCAAATCCGAAATGGATGGTTGAGACATATAAAGTTAGAAGAGGAAAATTATCTGTGGGTGTCCAATCAAAAAGCATTTGATTTAATGAATGCAGGAATGTTTCCACCACAAACAGGAGATCCCAATAACAATGAGCATTATGATATGATAGATGCACAATTAACCACAGAAATATTTGGTTTGTTAGCGCCAACTCGACCCGATGTTGCAATTAAAATGGCTCATCTACCTATTCAAACTACTGCAAGGGAAGAAGCTGAAGAGATTTCTAAGTTTTATGTGACAATGTATTCATTGGCATCCCTTAATACAAAGAAAACATTGAGCAAAAGAATACATTGGATGTCCAATAAAGCAAGAACTTACCTAGATAATAATTTATACCCAGCAAAAATGTTTGATTACACTCTAAGTTTGTATCAATCTGGAATACCCTGGGAGCAAACTAGAGATTCGATCTATTATAAATATCAGGTAAAACAGGAAGATGGGTATAATATTACTTCAAAGAACTTATATTGTAATGGTTGCTTTGCAGCAGGAATAAACTTTGCTGCGAGTCTCGTAAGTTTGTTTTATGGAGAAGGTGACTTAAAAAACACCATAAAAATTGGTGCACTCACAGGATGGGATTCGGACAATCCAACCTCAACATGGGGAGGTTTAATTGGCTTTATGATCGGAAAAGATGGAATTGAAAAAACATTTAATAAGAAATTCTCCAATCGATACAATATTCACAGAACTCGGCAAAATTTTCCGAATGATGGGATTGATACTTTTGAAAAAATGGCTGAAAAGGGTCTGGTAATTGTAGATCGAGTAGTTAAAGAACAGGCTGGAGGAACTTATGATAGCATCAAAAAGATGTGGATAATTCCGCAGATTAAGAAGGAGTAAATATATGTAATTCGGTAACTTAATATGATTTTTAATCTAAAATAATATTTGAATAATGAAACCTTTAAAAATTGCATTAATCTTTATTAGTTTACTACTTGGATATGTAAGTAGTTTTGCTCAAACTAAAATAATGTCCTACAACATTCGATATGACTCTCAAAATGATGGTGAGAATCGTTGGGATTTAAGAAAAGATGAACTCGTTAAGTTATTAGAATATTATCATCCAGATTTTATTGGTATACAAGAGGCGATGCCCCACCAATTTAAATTTATTGCTGAACATCTTGATCATTATAATTATGTCGGTCATGGGAGAGATGGTTTGGATACGGATAGTGAAGCGACGCCAATCTTTTATGATTTCACCAAGTATGAATTATTAACAAAAAATCTTTTCTGGTTGTCTTCTACTCCAAAAAAAATCTCAAAAGGTTGGGATGCAGCCTTGAATAGAATTGTTGTTTACGCAAAATTCAAATCCAGAAAAACAAATCAAATTATTCACATAATCAACACACACTTTGATCATATAGGGGAAAATTCGCGATTGAATTCTGCTAAGTTAATAGTAGATTTTATTAGAAATAAAAAATTGACTCATAAGAAAATCGTATTGATGGGAGACTTTAATTGCCTGCCCTTTGAACTAACCATAAAGAATCTTGAACAGGAATTTGAGAACAGTTATAAATCAAAAAACTCATTGGTATACGGACCCATAGGTACATTCAATGGGTTCAATACTAGAGATTTAGTAACAAAACAAATTGATTACATCTTTACAAAGAATTTAGAGGTACAAAGTTATCGATGCATAGACGACAGAAGAATTAATAATCTTCACTTTTCTGATCATTTCCCACTTCTAGTTGAAATCCAGTAAAAAGAATTAAAGTTCTTTTCTTCTTGTTTAAAGCAGTGAATCATTTTGATTTTAAAACTATAGCCCAAGCTACATATAAAAAAAATTAATGTTTTAGGAACATTAATTTTTCCTTTTTAGAATCTGTACAATTCTTTTGTAGACAGATTCTGATTTTGCCCATGAATTTCTACCACTGGTATTTATAAACTGGACAACAACTGCATCAATATCCTGATGATATCTTGCAATACTTTGATAACCTGGCAATAATCCAGTATGGTCATACTTGGAAATTGAGGAAAATATTTCCTGTTCTTCTTTGTTCAGCAATGATCCATCAACTAGAGCTCTTAAAAAAGCACCTACATCCTTTGCTTTAGCTACCATGGAGCCGCCAGGAATTATATAGTCATTTTGTTTTATATCCAAATCATACCCTACAAAGTATCCACTCATTACATCATCAAGATTTACTTCACTAAGTAAATTAAAGGTGTTATTAAGCTCAAGTGGGCGCAAGATTTCATCCTGGATGTAATGGTGATGACTATAACCCAAAGTATTGTCAAGTATTTCTCCAATAAGCAAGTAATTTGTGTTTGAATACTTATAACGTTTGTCTGCTCCAAAGTCTGCAGGAATATCCAGTACCAGTTCGAGTGTTTCTCTCAAACTCATCGGGGGCTCTCCCCAGGGGTACTCGGGATGATCAATAAAATCAGGGATTCCACTTCGATGCTGCAGTAACATTTTGAGGGTAATTGTCTCTGTATTTTCAATTCTTCCAACAAGATCCGGTATGTAATGTACGAGTGTTTTATCTAGGGATAAACGTTCTAAATAAACAAGTTTGGCAACTGCAGCAGAGATATACAGTTTGCTGATACTGGCAATTTTAAACAAAGCATCTGGATTTGCTGGAATCTTATTTTCTCTGTTTTTCCATCCAGCAGTATAATGTGTTCTATTTTCATTTAAATCGACATAAACAATGATACCATCAAATCCTCGGTTAATAGCATCTTCAACCTCTAATTTAATAGAACTTGGTGAGGATTCCAGAAAAATACGACCTCTGATAAATAAGACACAACAAACTAAAACAAGGAAAAATAAAATTGAAAAGCGTTTCATTCTTCGAATCTAGTTATTTAATTCAAGAATAGGAGTGCCATAGAAAATTATAACCAGTTCATCTTATTTTATACTGTTATCTTTTTAAAGATCCGACATTATTTTTACCTAAGTGATTTCAATACAAGTGCAGATCAAATACAATAGCTGATTTTTAAAATTTTATTTTTTTCAATGTAACGTTTGCGTAACATAAAAATTAATGTTAAGTTTGCGTTACATAAATTAAAAATCAATAATATGCAATATCAAACTGAAATTTTAATTCCAATTTTTGGAATGCTCACAGGAATCATTATACCAGTTGCTGTTTTTATTTGGCAGTATAAGGATGCGAAAGGAAAGCGAGAAACTGTTTTAGAAATTTCTAAAAATTTAGATAATCCTTCAAAAGTAGAAGAATTGTTGAATATTTTTGAAGAAAGAAAAAAAGAGCCTATCGATTATCGTAGAAACGGAGTCATTACAATTTTTGTAGGGGTTGGTTTATATTTTCTAGGGTATTATGCACTTGGAAGTATACTAAAAGGTGTTGGTGCTTTAGTTGGGTTAATTGGAATAGGTACAATGATAGCAGGATATCTTTATCCTAATACTGGAAAAGAATTAACGGATGCTGTTGAAAAATATGAAAAGGAATAGCTATGGGTAAGAACCATGCAAAACTTTTAAATGATTTAGAACAACTGAGGAAATCTTCAGGTTTAACCCAACAAGAATTATCAATTAAAGCAGAAGTTTCAAGAAAGAGTATTAATGCCATTGAGAATGGAGTCTATGTTCCGTCGACTGTACTGGCACTAAAAATTGCAAAAATTCTAAACTGTAAAGTAGAAGATTTGTTTAAACTACCCTAAATTAGAATCCTTCTCTGAAAACGAAAAAAACGGGCATGCTATTTTAGCATACCCGTTTTTTTATTTTAGTAACATTTTCATTTGAAGTGTCGAATATATGGAAAAACCCAAATGATTAAATCAGCACTCATACTTTAATGACACCTATTACTTGAAAATAATGCAACAACGCAACTTTTTATTCTCATCAATTATTTATTACATTTGCTCAATTATTTTTCTATGAAACGATTCTTATTTACCCAACATACATTATTTATCTTAGTCCATTAATATCATATCTGGACACAAAATTCCAAACCAATTCAGATGTGTTTTGACCTTTAAAAGTTGAATCAAACCAAACGTGGTCTCCTCCAATAAATTTGTAATGTTCCACAGACACTAAACTATCTCCTTGGTCATAGACATAACGTTCAATATTATTGTCACTTGTAATAGTAGGGGTTAAAACTGTATTGTTGAAATTAATCCAGTGGTCTAATGTACTTTGTGCAGAGTTCCAGTCATTGTTCCCATTATATGGTAGTACTCCATCAGATGTTCCGTGAAGATGCACTACCGGCATAGGATGATTTGTAGGTCCCGTACAATCTAACATTACTCCGGAAACAGATGCCACCGCAGCAATTAAATCACTTTTATAGTTCGCAAGTCCATACGCCATCATGCCTCCGTTTGAGTATCCAGCAGCATAAATTCTCTCCATATCTACATTATACTGAGATGAGATTTCAGTTATCATGGATTCAATAAATCCAAAATCATCAGCATTACTTTTATTGTCTCCTCCTAATGGACAAGCGTTCCAATGAGATAAACCATCTAAACAACTACCTTGAGGATAAATTAAAATAAAAGTGTCAGCTTCTGCCAATGAGCGCATATCTGCTTCTTGCATATAATTACTTGCACTACCACCAAACCCATGAAAATTAAACATTAGTGGAACAGAAGATGTACCATCATATGAATTAGGTATGTATAAAATATATTCTCTAATGACACCATCGTGAACTATGGACTGTGCATTATTATTTGAGTAACATTCCTCTGAATTTTTATTATGATCTTTTTCACAACTGCTAAGAATCGTTAATAAGAAAGTAAATAGTAAAATTGATTTTTTCATCGGATTCTATTCTTTTTATTATAAAACGATTTTTTTTCATTATTGTTTTAGTAGATAACTCTATTTGAATATGGATAAAAAAGATAGATTTCTTTTTTCCATAACGATTGTAATTAAAATCTTATAAGTTGGAAAATATTGTTCCAAAGTTTTTTAAGATTTATTTTAAACAGTTAAAATATAAATCTTTTGCAAAACATTTTTTTAAAGATTATTTTTAAACAATACGATCAATTTAAATACTAATGTTTAAATTTTACAGTAATTTTATCATTTAAGAAATGTTGAATTAAAAATATTAAGAATTGAAAAAGATTTATAGTTTATTGTTGGTTGTATTAATCTCATCCTGTAACAAAAAAGTTCCAATAACAATAACAAAAGTTGAAGGATCCCCGGAGTATGAAAATGCTAAATTGTCTCTGGATTCGATTTACCAAAAAGATAAAAATGATTTTTTGTTCTCTTTTGACGTAGAAAATTACAATCTTGGAGAGCAAACAGAAAAGAATTTTGACTTTCAGTTAGCAAATTCAGACAAGGGTCAACACATTCATCTCATTATTAACAATGATCCTTATTACGCGAAGTACACTAATAATTTCAGTCAATCACTAGCTACAGACAACAACGTTATCCTTGCTTTTTTGTCACGATCTTATCATGAGTCAGTTAAAAATGAAAATGCCTATATAATTACTCAAACCGGTGAAAGTAATTCAATTGATTTATCGAAAGAATTATTGTTTTACAGCAGGCCAAAAGGAACATATCAAGGAGAATCCACAAAGAAAGTCCTTCTGGATTTTTATTTAGTTAATACTCAAATAAGTCCTAATGGCAATAAAGTTAGAGCCACTATTGAAGGAACAGAATTTTTGATTGATGAATGGGCTCCATATTATATTGAAGGACTTCCAAAAGGGGAAATTTCTATCAAGCTTGAATTAATAGACAAATATGGAGAAGTTATCAATACACATTTCAATCCATCAGAAAGAAAAGTAATCCTTAAAGAGTAAAAAAGGATGATTCCAATAAAAAACGGACTAGTGAAAATACTAGTCAGTCTTGTGTAGTAGATAACTCATTCGAAATATCGAACATAAGTCTAACTCCAAAAGACTTAATCGACACTCATCACTTAATGACTCTTATTAGGAAAAGTTGAACTAATATGATTTTGATTTCCCCTCCCGCTATTGTGTACAGTATTTTTTCTTCAAAATGTGATTTAAATTTTCCAAATCAAAATCCTCATCTAAGAATTTTTCTAATGTAACTTTTCTTTCCTCAAATAAATATTCAGAAATCATTCTGTATTTAAAATATTTGAAAGATGGAATGTCTGTGCTTTTAGTATCATTACAAATTTCTTTTACTCCTTTTTGTATGTTGAAAGAGCTCTCGTTTGCAATAAAATCGCAGTAACCTTCATTTTTCCAGGAAGGGAGTAATTTATATTTTAATAGCCCTAATTTATTTTCTAACAGAGAATGAACAGTTTCGTGTGCAATAACTCCACTTAATGTCCTTTTGTTATTTTCTTTTCCATTTCTTATAATATAGTTCTGTGAAATTGAAGACTTTGTTATGAAAATATTTTGAGAGATAGGATAGTTTACAGCAAATGCTTTTCTTGACAAATGGGCAAAAAAAGTAAATTCACTGTACCCATTGCAAATGAAAATATCTTGACTTATTCCTTTTTTAAATAATTCAGTTTTCTTTAGTAAATTTTCAGACTTATCTAAAACTAATTTTAATTCTTCTGTATTAATGTCAATAGAATGGTAATACACTGAAAAGTTTTTATAGTCTAATTTATTTGCGAAAAGTAAATGAGGGAAACATATTAATAAAATATAGGATAAAATTAATCCTTTCAAAATCCAGTTAAATATCTTCTTTGTTTTTATCATAGTTTTTTAAAGAGTATAAAATTATGTAAAATAATTTTAGGAAGATCTTCTGTTAATCTTTGACAGAGTTTGAACGAAGTCTTTTAATTAAAAAACGGTTACACTATAATAGTATAACCGTTTTATTGTTTTAGTAGCGGGAGTAGGACTCGAACCTACGACCTTCGGGTTATGAGCCCGACGAGCTACCTACTGCTCTATCCCGCGATCTGACTGCAAATATATAAACTTATTCTTCAACAAACAACATACTTCTTGGGAACTGTGTACATTTGTGCAAAATATATGGAAAATCATAAGTCAGGTTTTGTTACTATTGTTGGAAACCCTAATGTAGGTAAATCAACTTTAATGAATGCGTGGATAGGAGAGCGGCTATCCATAATAACGTCAAAGGCACAAACAACGCGACACCGAATCTTGGGAATTATTAGCGGAGATCATTATCAAATGGTTCTTTCGGATACTCCTGGAGTTATAAAACCAAATTATGAAATGCAGTCTTCCATGATGGATTTTGTCAAAGGAGCATTGGAAGATGCAGACATTCTCATCTATATGATTGAGATTGGTGAAAAAGAAATGAAAAATCCCTCTCTGTTTGAGAAGATCAAAGTATCGAATTTACCCGTGCTGCTCTTAATCAACAAAATCGATACAGCAGATCAAGAAACATTAATGATTACTTTATCTCATTGGGAAAAAATACTTCCAAAAGCAAAGATTTTTCCGATTTCTGCAATCACGGATTTTTCAGTCAAAGAGGTTTTGAAATATATCATCGAAATTTTACCTAAAGGGCCAGCTTTTTTTCCTAAAGACCAGCTGACCGATAAACCCGAGCGATTTTTTGTAAACGAAGCTATTCGCGAGCAAATTTTACAATTTTATTCCAAAGAGATACCTTATGCTGTTGAGGTAGATACCGAAGATTTCATTGAGGAAAAGAAAATCATCAAGCTGCGATCAGTCATAATGGTTGAACGAGATACTCAAAAAGGAATTATAATAGGACATAAAGGATCTGCACTCAAACGTGTAGGAGTTGGAGCTAGAAAAACTCTTGAAGCTTTTTTTGGTAAAAAAGTACATTTAGAACTTTATGTAAAAGTCAACAAAGATTGGAGGAATAATGTCAATCAACTCAAACGTTTTGGATATAAACATTAAAAAAGAACCTAATTTCTAAAACTACCTTTAATCCTTGCAAAAAGGTTATTTTTGCAAATCAAATTAATTTAAATGAGTGCAATTGTTGCCATAGTAGGAAGACCCAATGTAGGGAAATCAACCTTTTTTAATCGGATGATTCAAAAAAGAGAGGCGATCGTAGATGCCGTTAGTGGAGTAACACGTGATCGTCATTATGGAAAGACCGATTGGAATGGGAGAGATTTTTCTTTGATCGATACTGGAGGTTATGTTGTAGGTAGTGATGACATTTTTGAAAAAGAAATTGACAAACAAGTAAAGCTTGCCATAGAAGAAGCAGATGCAATCATTTTTATGGTTGAGGTCCAAACAGGTCTTACCGGTATGGATGAAGAGGTAGCTCAATTGCTTCGTCGCTCAAAAAAGCCAGTTTTTCTGGCTGTAAACAAAGTAGACAATGCAATGCGTCAAGATGGAGCAGTAGAATTTTACAGCCTCGGTTTTGATAAAATATATCCCATGTCGGGAAATAATGGTGGTGGATCTGGAGAATTATTAGATGATTTAGTAAAAGCACTTCCAGAAGAAACAGAGTCAAATGATGATGATGTACCAAGATTTGCAGTAGTGGGAAGACCCAATGCTGGAAAATCTTCCTTCATTAACGCGTTGATTGGTAAAGACCGTTATATCGTAACCGATATTGCAGGGACCACAAGAGATAGTATAGATACTCGATACAATCGTTTTGGTTTCGAATTTAATTTAATTGATACCGCAGGGATTCGAAGAAAAGCCAAGGTAAAGGAGGATATTGAGTTCTATTCTGTAATGCGATCTGTAAGAGCAATTGAACATTGTGATGTATGTATTTTGGTGGTTGATGCAACCCGAGGATTTGATGGACAAGTACAGAACATTTTTTGGTTAGCGCATCGTAACAATAAAGGAATTGTAATTCTAATTAACAAATGGGACTTGGTTGAAAAAGATCATAAAACAACCAAAGCATTTGAAGATCAAATTAGAAAACAAACTGCACCTTTTGTAGATGTACCTATTGTTTTTGTTTCTTCACTTTCAAAACAAAGGATTTTTAAAGCAATTGAAACCGCTGTGGACGTTTTTAAAAATCGAAGCAATCGTGTTCCAACCAGAAAGTTGAATGATATCCTACTGCCTGTAATTGAAAGTAGACCACCACCAGCTTATAAAGGGAAGCATGTAAAAATTAAGTTTTGTACACAACTACCTACTGCACACCCACAATTTGCATTTTTCTGTAATCTTCCCCAATATGTGAAGGATCCGTACAAGCGTTTTTTAGAAAATCAAATGCGCGATATTTTTGACTTTTCAGGCATTCCAATCACACTTTTTTTTAGAAAAAAATAAGATTAAAGGTTGTCTTGTAAATCTTCAAGCTCTTTTTTGATTCCTGCTAATTTTTTTAGAAGAGACATTTTATTTTCCTCAGCACTCTTTGAAACTTTCAGTTGATTCTTAGCGCCTTCAATAGTCATTCCTTTTTCTTTGAGTAAGTGATAAATGAGCTGAATGTTTTCTACATCTTTTGGGGTGTATTTCCGAACTCCAGAAGTTTTCTTTTTGGGCTCAATTTCTTTAAACTCTTTTTCCCAAAACCGCAACAATGAGGTGTTTACATTGAAGGCTTTCGCAACCTCTCCAATAGTATAATATCGTTTTTCAGGGAGATCAATTTTCATGATCTAGTCAAAGGATTGATTTTCTTGTGAAGCTTGGGCAAGAAGTGCATCAAATTCTGAAGTACTCAGATTGCCGTAGTAGAAATTCAAAGGATTAATTTTTTTGTTATCCTTTATAATCTCGTAGTGTAGGTGAGGAGCTACAGATCGTCCAGTATTACCTACAAATCCGATTATATCACCTCTTTTGACTTTTGCTCCTCTTTTTATATTGTATTTGTTGAGATGAGCGTAAAGACTTACATATCCAAAACCGTGGTCAATTCTAATGTGTTTTCCATAGCCAGAAGCACGATTATCAGCTCGAACAACTTTACCATCTCCCGTTGCGTACACTGGGGTTCCACGATTAGCTGAAAAATCCATGCCTTTGTGCATTTTTCTTGTCTTTGTAAAAGGATCTATTCTCCATCCAAACCCTGATGCCATACGTTTTAGATTCTCTTCACGAACCGGTTGTATCGATGGTATAGAGGCTAAGAGCTCTTCTTTTCGTTCTGCCAGTTTTTGTATTTCCTCCAGAGATTCGGATTGTACTACAAGCATTTTAGATAAAACATCGATTTGCTTGGTTGTATTTATAATCACATTTGAATTGTTGTATCCTTCGAGATAATCATAGCGGTTAACCCCACCAAAACCCGCTCTTCGCTGTTCTTTTGGAATTGGACTAGCTTCAAAATAGATTCTGTAAATATCATCGTCACGTTCTTCAATATTGGTCAATACATTTTGCATTTGACCAATTCTGCGATTCAATAATTCAAACTGAAGTTTATAATTTCGAAGTTCACGATCTTGAAGTATTTCTTTTGGGGTTTTAATTACATTGGTATTCAACAGAGTCAATAAGGCAATAATTCCAAAAAGAAGAGATGATATTAAAAACAAAAGTAAATTCGAAATCTTTGGTCCTTTTCCAGAAGAAATTGGTCTGTACGAAAGGGTTTCGGAGTCGTAGTAATATTTAACCTTAGCCATGAACAGTATTCTTGTAAATTTTCATTTCTTTTGCATAGAGAAGTAAAACTTGAAGCAAATATAGTAAAATTTATATTTTGCATGGAACTTATAAAACGACTATTGAATGAAATCAGCTGAAGTACGTCAAAAATTTTTAGATTTTTTTGCATCTAAATCCCATCAGATTGTACCCTCTGCACCTATGGTTATAAAGAATGACCCTACTTTGATGTTTACTAATGCAGGAATGAACCAGTTTAAAGAGTATTTTTTAGGTAATAGTGTTCCTAAAAATGTTCGAGTTGCAGACACTCAAAAATGTTTGAGGGTTTCTGGGAAACACAATGACTTGGAAGAAGTAGGAATAGATACCTATCATCACACTTTTTTTGAAATGCTTGGAAATTGGAGTTTTGGTGATTACTTTAAAGAAGAAGCTATATCCTGGGCATGGGAATTGTTGGTTGATGTTTATAAAATAGATCCTTCCATCTTATACGTAACCATCTTCGAAGGAAGTAAAGAAGATGGTTTAGAAAAAGATAACGAAGCCTACGATTTTTGGAAAAAAACACTTCCAGAAAATCGGATCCTTCTCGGTAATAAAGAAGATAATTTTTGGGAAATGGGAGATCAAGGTCCTTGTGGCCCTTGTTCAGAAATTCACGTAGACATGCGTTCTGCTGAAGAAAAAAAAACGGTTTCAGGAGCTTTGTTAGTAAATATGGATCATCCCCAAGTAGTAGAAGTTTGGAATTTGGTATTTATTGAATTTAATCGAAAAGCAAACGGAAGTCTGGAAAAACTTCCCGCCCAGCATATTGATACCGGAATGGGGTTTGAACGTTTGTGTATGGTTTTACAAAACAAAACATCAAATTATGATACCGATGTATTCACACCACTGATCAACGAAATAGAGCAAAAAACCAAACTTGTTTATGGTGAAGAAGAAACGGTAGATCGCGCCATGAGGGTAATTTCGGATCACGTTCGAACAGTTTATTTTGCAATTGCCGACGGGCAACTACCGAGCAATACAGGATCTGGATATGTGATCCGAAGAATCTTAAGAAGAGCAATTCGTTATGGATATACTTTTTTAGATATTAAAGAACCTTTTATTTTTGCTTTAGTCGATCGTTTAGAAAGCCAAATGGGTGCTGTTTTTCCAGAATTAATTCAGCAAAAAAAGCTCGCAAAAAATGTAATTAGAGAAGAAGAAGTTTCTTTTTTAAAAACCCTCAACCAAGGACTTTTGTTGTTAGACGAATTGATTTCAAAAACCAAAACTAAGATGCTCAAAGGAGAAGAGGTTTTCGAACTCTATGACACCTATGGTTTCCCCTTAGATTTAACTGCACTAATAGCTCGTGAAAAAGGGTATGAGGTAGATGAAAAAGGTTTTCAAAAAGCTATGACCCAACAGAAAGTAAGATCACGAGCAGCATCAAGTTCAAGTGCTGAGGATTGGACAGAGGTAAACAAACTTGAAATCGATGGTTTTGTGGGTTATGATAATCTGGAAGTTCAAGTCAAAGTAGTTCGATATCGAAAAATTAAGTCAGTAAAATCTGGGAATCAACACCAATTGGTATTAAATACAACTCCTTTTTATTCTGAAGGAGGAGGACAATTAGGAGACACCGGTTTTTTAATAGATTCAAAAGGAAACAAAAGTAGCATTATTGATACTAAAAAAGAAAACAACTTAATTGTTCATTACACCAAACACTTACCTGAAAATATTTCAGATTCATTCACTGCCCAAGTAAATGCTGAAAATCGATTTCGTTCGGAATGTAATCACTCAGCAACTCATTTAATGCACCAAGCATTGAGAGAGATATTGGGATCTCATATAGAGCAAAAGGGCTCCATGGTTAACGGTGTAAACTTACGATTTGACTTTTCTCACTTTGCTAAAGTAACCTCAGAAGAAATTAAGTCTGTCGAAACATTTGTCAACCAGAAAATAAACGAAAAAATAAGTTTGGAAGAAAACCGAGCAGTACCCATTGCAGAAGCAATGGCTTCTGGAGCAATGGCTTTGTTTGGTGAGAAATATGGAGATTCGGTTCGTACCATTCGATTTGGAACATCCATCGAATTGTGTGGAGGTACACATGTAAAAAATACTGCCGACATTTGGCATTTCAAAATAAAATCTGAAAGTGCTGTTGCTTCTGGAATTAGAAGGATTGAGGCAATTACAGGGAAAGCGGTTCAGGACTTTTTTGAATCTCAAGAAGCAACCTTGAACAGCATCAATGAAAATTTGAAAAACCCACAAGATCCAATCAAAGCAATAAGTAATTTGCAAGCTGAAAATACGACCTTAAAAAAAGAACTTGAAACGCTTTCAAAAATCCAAATTCAAATTGTAAAGCAGGAATTAGAGGCTCAAATAAAAATAATCAATGGCGTTTCTTTTTTAGCAGCAGAAGTATCACTTTCACCTTCAGCGATTAAAGATTTAGCCTTTGATATGGGAAATGGAAAAGAAGATGTCTTTTTGGTCTTGGTTACCCAAAAAGGAGGGAAGCCAGTGGTAAGTTGTTACATTTCAAAACCCCTAGTAGCAGCACGATCACTTAATGCAGGAGATATTGTCAAAGCCCTAGGAAAACACATTCATGGAGGTGGAGGTGGGCAAGCATTCTTTGCAACCGCAGGAGGAAAGCAGCCCGAGGGAATCCCTGCTCTGTTGAATGAAGCTTCTAGTTTTATTGAATAAACCTAGATTTCTCGATCCACTAAATCGGTTACTACGTAATACCGAGGGTCATCAATAGAAGCAACAATACTTCTTTCAAAAGTAGGATTCGCTTTGAGAAGTAGGGATTTACATTCAGGACTCAGGTGAGTAAGTCTTACCTTTTTGTTTACTCCTCTGTATTTCCCAATTAAATTTTCAATTGCTTCAATTCCAGAATGATCACTTACTCGAGACTCTATAAAATCAATTTCAATGATTTCTGGATCTTTTTGAATGTCAAATTTGGAATTGAAGTTTTGAATAGAACCAAAAAATAAAGGCCCCCAAATTTCATATACTTTGGTTCCGTCTTCTTTAAAGCGTTTTCGAGCTCGAATCATGGTTGCATTTTCCCATGCAAAAACTAATGCTGAAATAATAACCCCAACAATAACAGCAATTGCAAGATCCTGCCATACCGTAACTGCAGATACGGTTATTAAAACAAAAGCATCTGATTTTGGAATTTTCCGTAAAATTCTGAAACTACTCCAAGCAAAAGTCCCAATAACAACCATGAACATTACCCCTACAAGAGCTGCGATTGGAATCTGTTCGATTATACTGGATCCAAAAAGGACAAATAGCAACAAGGAAATTGAAGCTATAATTCCCGATAAACGCCCTCTACCTCCAGAATTTACATTGATGATGGATTGACCAATCATAGCACAACCACCCATTCCTCCAAAAAGGCCATTTAAGAAATTAGCTCCACCTTGAGCCAAACACTCTCGGTTACCACTTCCACGAGTTTGTGTTATTTCATCAACTAAATTTAAAGTCATCAAAGACTCTATAAGCCCAACCGAAGCCAATAAAAATGCAGTAGGTAAGATCAAGTTCCAATGACCTTCCAGAGTATAAAATAATTCAAATATTTGTCCTTGAAAAACGGGTAGTCCCCCTTGTAACCCCTCACCACCACCTTCTCTGATAAAAGAACCTACAGTAGAAACTTCAATTCCTCCAAGAACAGTAACCAAAGCAACACTTACAATAGCTACAAGAGCTGCGGGAACCTTGGTAGTCAGTTTGGGTAAGAAATACATGATGAGCATGGTCATTACAACTAAAGCAAGCATTGTGTATAATTCCGTTCCTTGAATCCATTGAACACTAGAGGCATTAGATTTTTGAAACAATCCCAATTGAGATAAGAAAATAACAATAGCTAATCCGTTTACAAAACCCATCATTACCGAATGAGGAATTAATCGAACAAATTTACCGAGTTTAAAAATCCCTGCAGAAACTTGAATTATACCAACAATAAGTAAAGTGATAAAAAGCCAGTGTAAACCTAAATTTTCAATGGGTTGTTCCAATGCTTTTCCAGCTTCATTTCCTTGCTGAATCATATGAACCATAACAACTGCCATTGCTCCTGTTGCACCAGAAATCATTCCAGGTCTCCCTCCAAAAATTGAGGTTACAATTCCCATCATAAAAGCACCGTAAAGTCCCACGAGTGGATCGATACCGGCAATAAAAGCAAAAGCAACTGCCTCTGGGACTAAAGCTAATGCTACGGTTAATCCAGAAAGGATATCATTTTTTGGGTTTTGACTAAAGTTTCTAAAAAGTGTTTTCAAGGAATGGTATTTTTACAAAGGCGCAAAGGTAACCTTTTCCATCACATGAACCCCATCAAAACTAAACTTCAATCACGAGGGTAATTTATTCTAAACTTGGAGGGTAGTTTTTTAAGATTTCTGTAACAAACCCCTGAATTCGCTGGTCTCTTTTCTTCGAGTATTCATTGATAAAACCCCTTCCTTTTCCTTGCCAGACAAGTTGTTTGGATTTTGCATCAATCAAATCAACAAAGAGTATGCCGTTGGTTTGAGAACTCACAGTTGCGATATTATTCTGTGGCCATCCCCAGCCATAACCCCAGCCATATCCCCATCCCCAACCATAACCCAAACCATTCCAGTTGTTGATGTAGACATCATTAGAAGACTTAACAGCAATATTAACTAGAAGTTCAGGAGTGTCAGAGGGAGAAAGACTCTTGTTTACCAATTCAGTTTCAATGGCTTTTAAAATTCTTTTTTTATCCAAGTCCGAAATTTCAACTTCATCAATACCAGGCTTGAAAAACGCATAAGTGGTGTAAGAATCAAAATCAACACTGGTGTCGAAATCATGATAAACTCGAATACTACTGCAACTAAAAATTATAAAACTTAAAAATATAAGAAGTGTATTTTTCATAAAAAGTATTTCTTACTAAAGAATTTTATCAAAAATCATGCCTTTACTTTTTTCTTTTTTTGAAATCATAGGGACAATGCCTGCAGCCATTCTCACAGCAGTAACCTCTTTTGAGGTGGTATTGCTCTGTGAAGACCTTATATCCGTCGGATGACATATAAAAATCACCTTCCTTTAATTCTTTTCCACCCAACATGATTCTTTTTTAGTATGCTATTCTGAAATGAATTAATTTAGGGGAATAAATTTAAATATGTTATTTGAGGCTACTCCTAAAATCCCAAACCAATTCGTTACACAAATAAACGAGTTTTCAATCACAATAAAAAGAGAAGACCTCATTCATCCCCAAGTGTCGGGTAATAAATACAGAAAGTTAAAGTACAACCTAAAACACGCCCTTGAAAATAAAGCAACATCAATCATTACTTTTGGCGGAGCATATTCAAATCATTTAGCCGCAACAGCTGCTGCTGGAGCAGAATTAAAAATTCCAACCCATGGATTTGTTCGTGGAGAGGAATTGGAATCAAAACAACGCAACCCCACTTTAAGTTTTTGTGAAGATCATGGCATGCAACTGCATTTTATATCCCGAAGTGCATATCGATTAAAAAATAAAGCCCAACAAGTCATCCGTTTTATTGAGGATAATCCAAAGACGTATTTAATTCCAGAAGGGGGAACCAATAAATTTGCAATTCAGGGCTGTAAAGAAATTTTAAATGCAGAGGATCACAAGTATAGTACAATTTGTTGTGCTGTGGGTACAGGGGGAACTTTTTCGGGCTTGGTTCAGGCAGCTCCAGAAAAAGAGTTGTTGGGTTTTGTAGTAGTTAAAGACTCCTTGATAGATCAAACTGTTCGAAATTTTACAACCAATAACAATCAATGGGAATTACTTTATGATTTTGATTTCGGAGGCTATGGGACTTTTCCATCTGAAATAATTACATTCATTAACGATTTTTATAAACAACATCAAATTCTTTTGGATCCCCTGTATACTGGGAAAATGGTTTTTGGTATTTTTACACTAATAAAAAACAAAAAATGGCGTTGGGGAAAAAACATCTTAATTATCCATACAGGCGGAATTCAGGGAATCCAGGGAGTCAATCGCCATCTAGAACAGAAAGGACGTTCAACCATTCAATATTAAGAAAGGTTTCCCTTTGTTTATTTGCACTATTAATCTTTAGTTGTAGCGTTACTAAAACTGTTCGCACGAAAAAAGAAGTTGTTTCAAAGAAAGAAATTCCTACAAAGAAAAATAACAACAAACCCTTAACCAAAGTAGTAAAACGCTCTTATGCTGAAAAAGTTCAAGACTATTTAGATCGATTTTCACCTATTGCTCAAGCAGAAATGTGGCAATACAAAATACCAGCAAGTATTACACTAGCTCAAGGAATTTTAGAATCAGGAACAGGTTCAGGAAGATTGGCGCGCGAGGGTAATAATCACTTTGGAATTAAGTGCCATCGAGATTGGAATGGTGGGCGAATGTATCACGATGATGATGAAAAAGGAGAGTGTTTTAGAACTTATGATGATCCTGCAGAATCCTATCGCGATCATTCCATTTTTCTAAGTGGAAGAGAACGCTATTCTTTTCTGTTTAAGCTACCCAGAAAAGATTATAAATCATGGGCAAAAGGACTAAAGAAAGCAGGATATGCAACAGACCCCAAGTATCCCAAAAAACTTATTGGAATTATCGAACGCTATCAGTTATACCAATATGATGTTAAAAAAAGGAAACAGAAAAGAATTGTTCAAAGATCAAATCCTAAAACGAATAAAAGCGCTCGAAAAAACATTCATCGTGTAGTAACAGGAGACACCTTGTACTCAATTTCAAGACGCTACAACATTTCTGTAAACCAGCTAATAAAAGAAAATAATCTTCGAGACAATACAATTTTTAAAGGTCAAGAATTGATTATATCAAAATCTAAATAAATGCAATATCAACGAAGTAGCAGTCTTTTTGAAGCTGCTCAAAAAGTAATTCCAGGCGGAGTAAATTCTCCAGTAAGAGCCTTCAAGTCCGTAGGAGGAACTCCAATTTTTGTAGATAGAGCCAAGGGAGCTTATCTCTATGATGTAGACGGTAATCGGTTGATAGATTATATTTCTAGTTGGGGTCCAATGATCTTAGGACACGCCTATGAACTCGTAATTGAAGCACTAAGTCAAAGAGCAAAAAAGGGAACATCCTTTGGGATGCCAACAGCCCTAGAAACTGAAATAGCAGAATTGGCAGTTGCTATGATTCCGAACATTGATAAAATTCGTTTTGTGAATTCAGGAACGGAGGCTTGTATGAGTGCCATACGTTTAGCTCGAGGAGTAACCCATAGAGAAAAGATAATAAAATTTGCAGGTTGTTACCACGGTCATTCAGATGCTTTTTTAATTCAAGCAGGAAGTGGTGCAGTAACTTTTGGAGCTCCTAACAGCCCGGGAGTAACTCAAGGAACAGCGAAAGATACACTCTTAGCAGAATACAATGATTTGGATTCTGTCGCTACCATTTTTGAACAACATTCAGATCAAATAGCCGCCATTATTGTCGAACCTGTAGCAGGAAACATGGGTTGTATTGCCCCAAAAAAAGGTTTTTTAGAAGGCTTACGTCAACTTTGTGATTCAAACGGGGCACTTCTTGTTTTTGATGAGGTAATGACAGGTTTTCGTTTGGCAGCAGGTGGAGCTCAAGAACGTTTGCATATTAAAGCAGACATTGCCACTTTTGGAAAAATTATTGGTGGAGGTCTTCCAGTAGGAGCTTTTGCAGCATCAAATGAAATCATGAGTTACCTAGCACCGGAAGGACCAGTTTATCAAGCTGGAACACTTAGCGGAAACCCTCTTGCAATGTCAGCAGGTTTTGCAATGCTTCAAGCATTGCAAAAACAGCCTGAAATATATACTCGTTTGGATCAAAAAACAGAACGTTTACACTGCGGAATGGAAGAACGTATCACCAACACATCTTTACCTTATCAGATCAATCGTTTTGGCTCTATGATTTCTCTTCACTTTACAGAAACCCCAGTAGTCGATTTTCAAACAGCAGTAAATGGGAACAATGACTTTTTTAAGGCTTATTTTCATGGAATGCTAAAAGAAGGAATTTATCTCCCTCCCAGTGCATTCGAAAGTTACTTTTTGAACGATGCTTTGTCCAATGATGATATTGATTTTACCCTAGATGCATTTGAACGAGTAATTAAAAACTTAAAGCATTAATCCGTTTCTTACCATTTTTTAGGATTCCGTTTTATTTTATGTTTTCGCAGTTGCTTTTTGGGCATTTGTAACCAGGATTCAAATTGGTATTTAGTCAGAATTTTCTTCAACTCTTTTTGAAATTCTTTTTAAGAATTGAGATGTTCGCTGCGTCTTGCGAATCTCTCCTCTTTAGAAAGGTTTTCATGATTTATTTTATGTGATTTATTTGACCAAGTAGTTTTCAATAAATCTAAAAGTTTAGCCTCTTGTGATTCATTCAAATCAAGTTTTAATGAAAGTTCTTTTGATTTGATGATTGCCCGTTGTTCTGGGGTAAATTTATCATTTTTTTTTCTGTTTGACCAGTAAAAATCATCGAAATACTCAGCAATAGAATTAAAATAGTTTTGTTCATAGGTATTGTTTTTGAGGTTTACTGTAAGATTAAGTGTTTTCAAAAAGGTTTAATTATTTGAAAAAATTATAGAGTAACTTCCAGTAATTTTACTTCTGAAGTTTGAAGGGAAACAAATTTATTTTGAGCAGTAATTAAAACAGTTTCTCCTTTTTCAAGAAGTACATTTCCAAATTTTGTTTCTACTGTTACAGACCCAAAAATACAGATATAAATAGTAAAGGAATCTCTTTCAGAAAGATCGATTTCACAATTTTTATTGAGGTGAATATAATGGGTAACAAAGTAAGGACAATCTACTATTTTGTTGGGCTCATTTTTTCTTTTCGAATAAGAGATCCTAAAATCGTCTTGCTGTTTAAAGTCCAATGCATCCAAAGCCATCTCGCTATGTAATTCTCGAAGTTTATTGTTCTTGTCTCTTCGATTAAAGTCAAAAACTCGGTAAGTAATATCAGAAGTTTGTTGAATTTCTGCCAGAAGAACCCCAGCACCAATTGCATGAATTTTACCAGTATTGATAAAAAAAGCATCCCCTTCTTTTACACTTTCGTAATTCAATAAATCCAAAAGAGTATTCTCTTTTAAACTGTTTTGATATTCTTCCTTTCGAATAGTTCTATTGAATCCAATAATCAAATTTGCTTCTTCTGCAGCATCCATTATGTACCACATCTCTTTTTTACCAAGAGAATTGTGACGTTTTTTTGCCAATTCATCATCGGGGTGTAACTGAATGGATAAGTCTAATTTTGCGTCAATAAATTTTATGAGAATTGGAAATTTCCTTCCAAAGCGCTTTACAACATTTTCTCCCAAAACATCAACGGGGTTTTTATTGATGATGTCTTGAAAATTCAATCCTTTTAAATCACCATTGTCAACAACCGAGACATCTCCTTCAACAGCAGAAATTTCCCAACTTTCTCCGACATTACCATCGGGGGTGGATTTTCCTAAAACATCACTTAGTTTGGAACCTCCCCAAAGACGTTCTTTTAAAATGGGCTTGAATTTTAATGGATACATGTAGGAATTAAATTATTAATTATTTTGAATTCATCTGTTTTATGTCCTCAATCTAAAGTTCTATTAATTAAACCAGAACAAAATACAATTGTACTATTAACCAGATTTTCACGTGCAAATAACATTGCTTTATCTAAAGAAGTTCCTTCTTTTGAAATTGCTACACAATAGTCCAATCCAAGCTCTCTTTTTTCTTTTTCGTTAAGAGAGACACTTCCACACAAAGCAGCTACTGGAATTTCTTTTTTACGGGCTGATTCTATTACCCCAGCAATTGTTTTTCCAGCAAGGGTTTGCCCATCCAACTTACCTTCTCCGGTAATAATCCAATCTGTGTTTTTAATTTCTTGATCAAAGTTAGCCAATTCCTTTATCAAATCAATACCAGAGACAAGTGTTGCATTTAAAAAAGCAATAGCTCCAGCGCCCAGGCCACCGGCAGCTCCAGAGCCTTGTATATTCTGAACATCAATATTAAATTGCCTCTTTAGAACGCTATCTAAGTTTTTTAATCCCTTATCCAGTAAAAATAACTCGAACTCATTTGCTCCTTTTTGTGAAGCAAATACATAGGCTGCGCCTTTTTTGCCATGAAGACAATTTTTAACATCACAAGCTATCCAGAATTCTGTCATTTGAACTAATTCATTGAGTTGTTTGGTGTTGACTTCTTGGATATTTTTAAGGTTCCTTCCAATGGGTTTTAGAGGATTTTTTTTTGAATCTAAAAACTCAACACCTAGAGCTTGACACATCCCCATTCCACCATCATTGGTAGCACTCCCACCAATTCCCAAGAGGATTTTTTTTGCACCCTTTTTGAGAGCATCCAAAATGAGTTCACCCGTCCCAAAGGAAGATGTATTCATACAATTCAACTCATCAGTTGACAAAAGTTTATGTCCCGACGCTTCAGACATTTCTATGTAGGCTGTTTTTGAAGTTTTTGAAAAAATATAATGGGCTTGTATGGGACGGAACAGAGGGTCTGAAACTTGTACTTTAATCAATTCAGTTTTCAAATATTTTTTAATGACTTCTAAAGTACCATCTCCACCATCTGCTAAAGGTTTTTTGAGAATGATAGCTTTTGGAAAAATATTTTTAATTCCTTCTTCAACTGCATTACAAAACTCAGCTCCACTCAAAGAACCTTTGAACTTATCTGGTGCAATAACAAATTTCATCTCTCAATTATTAGTTATCCAATTCCTCAAAAAACCTCAGGCTTTGAATTGAATTCTTTCATCAGATTCTATCTAAGGTAGACTCTGATGCCTCCTTCACCTTTGGTAACTTTAGCGCTTCCAATTTTGGTAAGTCCTTTGATGGCTTTATCCCATTTTTTGTTGCTTAAGCCAGCTTGCTTTTTCAATTCATTGAGATCAAGAGATTCCTCTTTTTTCAGTAAAGTGAAAACTAATTTCTCGTCTTCGGTCATTTCTACAATTTTCTTTTCGGGTCTCATTTGCGGAAAAAACAGAACTTCTTGAATTGAACTGTTATTGGTTAGGAGCATTACCAAACGATCAATTCCAATTCCAATTCCAGAGGTAGGAGGCATTCCATATTCCAGGGCTCTCAAAAAATCTTGATCGATGAACATGGCTTCATCATCTCCTTTTTCACTCAATTTCAATTGCTCTTCAAAACGCTCTCTTTGATCAATGGGATCGTTCAATTCCGAATATGCATTGGCTAGTTCTTTACCGTTTACCATCAGTTCAAATCTTTCTGTCAACTTAGGGTTGGATCGATGCTCTTTGGTTAAAGGGCTCATTTCTTTGGGGTAATCAATAATAAAAGTTGGTTGAATGTAATGATGCTCACATTTTTCCCCAAAAATCTCATCAATCAATTTCCCGATTCCCATAGTATCATCCACCTCAATCCCCAATTCAAGGGCAGTATTTCGTAGAGTACTTTCATCCATTTCAGAAACATCAATTCCGGTGTGAATTTCAATGGCTTTGAGGATAGGGACTTTTGGATAAGGAGCCTTAAAATCGATTGTATGTTTTCCAACCTGGACAGCAGAATTTCCATTGGAATCAACCGCTACTTTTTCAAGAAGCTTTTCAGTAGTTTCCATCATCCAAAAATAATCTTTGTAAGCAACATAAAGTTCCATTACAGTAAATTCAGGATTGTGAGTCCTATCCATTCCTTCGTTTCTAAAATCTTTTGAAAACTCATAAACTCCATCAAACCCTCCTACAATCAATCGTTTGAGATAAAGTTCATTGGCAATTCTGAGGTATAGAGGTACATCAAGTGCATTGTGATGGGTCAAAAACGGACGAGCTGATGCCCCTCCAGGAATGGGTTGCAATATAGGGGTCTCAACTTCCAAGTAATCTTTTGAATTAAAAAACTCCCGAATACTGTTGGTTATTTTAGTCCTTTTGATGAAAGTGTCTTTAACTTTTGGATTGACAATTAAATCAACGTAGCGTTGACGGTATCTCAGTTCAGGATCGTTAAATTCATCATACGTATTTCCGTCAGAATCTGTTTTGGGGAGCGGAAGTGGTCGCAGAGTTTTGTTTAGAAGGTCAAACTTTTTGACTAAAATTGTTTGCTCACCTACCTGGGTTGTAAAAAGTGTACCTACGATTCCGATGATGTCTCCGATATCAAGGAGTTTTTTATAAAGTTCATTATAAAGAGTCTTATCATCTCCCTTACAGATTTCATCTCGATTAAAATATACTTGAATTTTTCCTTGGCTATCTTGAACTTCTGCAAAGCTTGCCTTCCCTTGAATTCTTCTAGACATCAAACGTCCAGCTACAATTACTTCTTTGCCTTCAACAAAGTTTTTTTTAATTGATAATGAAGATTCATTTACAGGATAGAGTGCAGCAGGATAGGGGTTAATCCCTAATTCTCTAATTTTTTCCAGTTTTTCTCTTCTTATAATTTCCTGTTCGCTCAATGCAGCCATGGTATCAAAAATTTTAGCAAAGATAGGGGATTCCATCAATTGAAAAATTCAAATTTTATTATCTTGCTAAAAAAAAATGCTTTGAGTCTTATTCGTGTCATACTTTCAATACTTTTCCCTCCCCTTGCGGTAATAGATCAAGGTTGTGGATCTATTGTAATTGTCTTCATTTTAACCTTATGTGGGTGGGTACCTGGAGTAATTGCAGCTCTTGTTATTTTGAATAACACCAATCGTTATTGATGGGGGTTTTAAATAAAAAAATACAAGTAAAAGAATTAAAAAACACTGCTTATCAACCTGCTTGGGACTTTCAAGAAAAACTTTTAAAAGAAATAGTAGATCTCAAAATTTTGAATCGAAGAAATGACACCCAACACCCAACTCCTAATTATTTTTTGTGGGTAGAGCACCCCCCAGTAATTACTCTTGGTAAGAGCGGTGCCATTGATCATTTGCTTCTCAACGAGAAACAACTTCAAAAACATGGAATTGAATATTACAAAACCAACAGAGGAGGAGACATCACTTTTCACGGTCCAGGTCAAGTAGTTGGTTATCCTATTTTAGATTTAGAAAACTTTTTTACGGACATTCATAAATACCTTCGATTACTTGAAGAAACCGTTATTTTGACCTTGAAAGAATATGATTTAAAAGGGGTTCGAAGTCCCGGAGAAACAGGAGTTTGGTTAGATGTGGGAACACCTTTTGCTCGAAAAATTTGTGCATTAGGAGTTAAAGCAAGTCGTTGGGTGACCATGCACGGGTTTGCATTCAATATAAATACTGATTTGGCTTACTTTGATTATATTGTTCCCTGTGGAATTCAAGGTAAAGGAGTTACCTCACTGAAAGCAGAACTCAAAAAAGAAATTTCATTGATAGAAGTAAAAGAAAAACTTGCTAAAAACTTTCAAAACTTGTTCGAAGCGAAGTTTATTTTCACTTAGTTAATTTCATAGATTATCATCCCATTACTTTCAGATTGAACTACAAGTTCTAGAGCTTTATCTTTGTCCGCATTTGTTAAATCAGCAGCTGATGATCCATATACTGGGAACCCATTTACGGGAGTTCCATTGCTGTAATAGAGGTAAACTTTTTGTGCATCCAAATCGGTAGTAGTTACGTAAATAGTGTTGTTGATGTAGTAAATCTTTGGTGCAGTGTAGCGTCCAAAAGGCAAATTAATCGGAATTCCTTTGATGTTTAAAATATTATTTGATTGGGATACCAAAGATTTAGTTGTGGTTTCAATTCGGTGTCCCTTTTCTAAATCTAAATTGGTTTTTATGATGTTGCCCTTGACATCAATTTGAATAAGATTTCCATTTAAATCTGAGGTAGTAAATGTTTTTAGATAAGAATTAACGGTATTTCCTGAAAAAGCAATGTTTCGTTTTACTTTAACTCGTTCTTTTCCAGTTCGATTTAAAAGGTTAAGTTTTCCACTTTCCTCCTGGATTGCGATATAATCCTTTTGATTAATTCGAATATGAACAGGAGAATTTATAATAGACGATTTAGTTTTTTTAAACTTAAATCCGGTTACTTTTTTACCCTTAGAATTAAACATTTGTAAATTTGTTCCTTGAGCTAAAACAAAACGATAGTCTCTCCTCTGATCATAATCAAAAACAGCAAGAGGTTGAATGGGTTCTGTACTTGGAATTTTAATTGAAAAAGGTTTAACAATTTTTCCATTTCGATCCAATATAAAGAACTTATCTTCGGTCCTGAATGCCATTTGTAATCTTTTGTTTTTGTATAAATCAACCTGCACAACACTACCCTGAATGTTTCCAGGTAATTGCTTTTTCCAAAACAAATTTCCTTTATCAGAAAACAAGTAAAGTTTATTGTTAACGTCTTGAACTAAAACATCCATACCTTTACTTCTGTGGTTTTTAAGCCATTGAGGGGTAGAGCTTAGAGGAGCCTCCAGCTGAAAAAGGTATTGGTTTGAAACAGAATTTCGTGCTGTTTTTAATTCATTCTCATGAATTCTTAGGTGCATATGCATAAAGCTATTTTCTAAAGTACCCTGAAATGCGATAAATGGAAATCGATTTGTATCTAATTTTGACCAGGGGCTTTTCTTTTCTTTTTTATTTATCCACCCCTTAATCAAGTGCTTGGTTTGTGCAATCCAATAGATTGAACTTTCAGAAACAAGGGTTTCTTTGAATGTATTATAAATTATGTTTTTGCCTAAAGTACTCCCATCTTTGTAACTGCTAATAACTGTCTTTATGGCTTTTTCACTTTCAGTAAAAACAAAAAAGTTTTCAACGACAGCTCCCCAGTTTGGTTTTACTTGAGATCCAACAACCTTGGAAAATAAAAGAATGTCATCAGGTAAATTAGTTTTATAGTAAGAAATTTCTCTATAATTTTTAGCATTTTCTAATTTTGGCAATAGATATTTTTTTGCTTGTTCCTCGTTTTGAGAGTGAAAAAGTAAAACGGTTTCAGAACCCAATTTAATCCATCCGATTTCATCGATAGTGCTCAAGGCTTTTAAATTGATTTTGGGAAGGGCAATATTATGATGAAGAACCCATTGCTTGAATGCATCCTCAGTCTCCAGAGCGTTGTTTAAGGGAATAGATAAAAAAGAAGTGCTGTTTTCTGGAGTTAATTGATCTAAAAGTATTTTTTGAGCATCGTTTTCTTTAAGAATTCCCATGGGATCTCCCAACGAATCTTGAACCGCTATTAAACCATCTAAGCTAAATCCGGAATTTTCAAAATTTAGATCATAGGCATTCCAATCTTGATTAATTTTTGGGGCTAATGGGATGCTTCCAATTGCTTTTTCAATCAATTCTTCACTCTGTGGTTGAACCAGAAAGTTGAGTGGAGCACTCGTGTCAAGAGTGGCATATATTTTATCGAAAAGATTCTCTTGATTGGGTTTAGCTTTTTGTTGAAATTTACGGATACAATTTTCGATTAGTAATTGTGAAGTCGAACGTAAGGTAAAGCCTTCAATATTAGCGCTGTAGAGAATGTTGTTTTCGCTTTTTTCAATATTAATTTTCAATTTACTGTATTCAATGGAAGATCCCTTTGTTCTTGTAGAGTCTATCGGAGCCTTGTATATATGAGTTAATGCACTGGGGTTTTTACCAACAGTGGTTATACACAATAAGCTTTTTACATCTGGAGTATCTCGGACTAAACGTGAAAATTCAGATGTCAAACTTGGGTTGAGAGATTTTATTTCTCTAAACACTTCATTATTGGCAAGTTCGCTAGTGAGGGTATTGATTTCATTAATTTGAATCACCCAACTACTGTTTTGTGGTATCCAATCCGTAAGCTGACTATTCTTATTACTGATTGGCTGGCAGCTCCATAAATTAACAAAAAGAACAGCTAAAAATCCAGGGAGGAATACTTTTTTTAAAGATTGAAGCACGATTGAATGAATCATAGGGTTGTATATAAAGTCCAAAAATAGGAAACTCAAAATTTAATTTGAAATTGTTCTGATAGTAATCTAAAAGTTTTTCGGTGTTGAGGACTTATTCCTTCCTTCAGAATGGCCTCGCGATGCTTTTTGGTGGGATATCCCTTATTGTTTTTCCAGTTGTATTTGGGGTATTTAAGATCAAGATCAATCATCAGATCATCTCTATAGGTTTTTGCTAGAACAGATGCTGCTGCAATATTTTGGAATTTTCCATCTCCTTTAATAATGCATTGATGTGGAATTTTCTTAAAAGAATGAAAACGATTCCCATCTACAAGAATATGATTTGGGCAAGGATCAAGCTTTTCAAGTGCTCTGTGCATTGCTTTTATGGAAGCATTAAGAATGTTGATGGTGTCAACTTCTTTTGGAGAACAATGGGCTACTGCATATGCTATCGCTTGATCTTCAATGATGGGTCTCAAGAATTGTCTTTGCTTTTCGCTAAGCTTTTTGGAGTCGTTCAAAAGGGGTACGTCAAAGTCTGCTGGAAGAATTACAGCTGCGGCGGTGACTGGCCCTGCAAGGCAACCCCTTCCTGCTTCATCGGTTCCTGCCTCGAGTCCTTCTACTAATTGTAAGCTTAACACCTTTTATTATATTTAATTATTCTCATTTCAATTTACTTACAATTATTTAACTTCGCAATCAAAATTACACTGTTTCATGACCCAAAGATTCTTTTTTTTACTTTTTTTATTGAGTAACTCAATAACTTTTGGTCAGGGGATTCCGGGTGCACATTATCAAAAAAGGTTTACAAATAAAAAAACGAATTCTGCTGGAATAGAAATTTCATCCATTCAGAAACCTCAAAAAAAAACAGTGAAGGAGAAAGATTCTATTCTCAAAGACTCGATAAATATTGATATGTACACGATTTACACTGTAGATAGAGATTCTAGTTATGTAGACACAACTTTAACGATACAGAAAGAGTACAAGATGAATTTTTTGAGAAAGGATTATTTTGAATTATTACCTTTTTCCAACACAGGTCATGCATTTAATAGAATGGGATATGATTTCTCTAAACAGTCTTTATTGGCCAATCTTGGAGCTCGTTCAAAACATTTCAGCTACATTGAAGCCCCAGAGTCATTATATTTTAAGGTTCCTACTCCTTTAACCGAGCTTTTTTATCGAACCGCATTTGAGCAAGGTAGAATCGCACATACAACCATAACGGCAAACTTAAGTCCTCAATTTAATTTTGCATTTACTTATAAAGGCACACGTTCTTTGGGCAAATATGTCAATTTCAGATCGGCATATGAGCGTTTTCAATTTTCATTTAAATATCAATCCCAGAACACAAGATATACATTGTGGGGGCATTACTCCAATCAGTCCATTGAAAATCAAGAAAATGGAGGTCTTGATGAGGAAGGAATTCTTCTTTTCGAAACAGGAGATCCTGATTTTAAAGATCGTTCAGTTTTGGATGTTCGTTTTAAAACAGCAGAAAGTCTTTTGGCAGGAAAGCGTTCTTTTATCGATCATCATTGGAATATAGTACCTCCCAAAGACTCTGTTCGAACCAAACTCTTAATTGGACATCGATTTCTTGATGAATCTCGATATTATTCTTACAAAGATTCAAAAAACACAGATCATTTTGGAGATTTAGTAATTGGATTTTTAAAAATAAACGACTTGGCTAAGCTCTTTAGAACCAAAAATCAAGTTTATACCGAATTTAACACCCCATACACGGGTAAATTACGTGCAGGATTAACATCCGTTCAATCAAATTATTTTTTTGGTTTAGAAGAGGAAGAGGTTGTTTCTGAATCGGTCCCCAATCAGATAAAAACCACTCAACTTCTTTTGAACGGAGATTGGAAATTTCAATGGAAAGGATTTTCAATGCAAGCAAACCTCCAAAAAAGCATAAGTGGAAGTTTGTTGAGTGATGAAATAGGAGTCAAAGCTCAATACGAATTCCCAAATAAAACTTCCTTTACAGCTCGAGCAAGCTTCCGAAATCAAACCCCTGACTTTAATTTTCAACTTTATAAAAGTGATTACCTAAACTACAATTGGTATAATCCTGATTTAGAAAATCAAAACACAACCCATTTTTCTTTCAATTTTAAACATCCCCAACTTGGAAGATTATATGCACATTGGCAGTTAATCTCAAATTACACCTATTTTAACACCACTAAATTTGAGCCCAAGCCTGAAGATCCTTATGTAGATCGAGAAAGTATACTATATGTTCCGCCTAATGATATTTATTTAGCGGCTCCACAACAAGCAAACAATGCCCTGAATTATTTTAAGATTCGTTACTCTTCAGAGTTCAAATTGGGGAATTTTGCAATGACCAATACAGCACAGTATCAAAAAGTAACTACTGAGTCAGAAGCCTCTGAAGACCTTGGAGATTCCCAGCCATTAAATGTTCCAGAATGGAACTTGAGAACTACCCTGAGTTTTAGCCGTGAGATTTTTAAAAAAGCCATGTATTTACAAACAGGCTTCACTGGTCACTATTTCACAAAGTACTATGCAGATCGATACAATCCATTGTTGGCCGATTTTACTCGTCAAAACGATGTTTTGATCGGGGATTTTCCTAGGATAGATTTCTTTGTAAATGGAAAGGTTCAACAGACCAGATTGTTTTTAAAAGCTGAACACATTAACACACTTCTAGAGAATTACAACTATTTCAGCGCACCTGGATATCCCTATCGGGATTTTGTTATCCGTTTTGGACTGGTATGGAATTTCTTCAGATAAGAATAAGTGTTTAATCATTGTGTCAATTTTAGACTTCAAATACAAACCTTTTTCAAGACTCATATTTCTTTTATTATCCAAAACACAAACGTTATCTTCATTTTGTTTCTCGTTTATCATTCTCTAGATCTCAAAAAGTTTTTTTATGATAAAAAATTCATTACATTTTATTTATAAATTAAGATGTTTAAGTATTTGTTTTTCAAGGTGTAGAAGAACAGAGATATTTGGTTTAAAAAAAAAACGGAAATTTTACAGTAAAGATGTTGTCGGAGTACAAAAAGGGTTTTA
>Ga0209632_10000455_pt1 | contig 42417 bp, 47 predicted proteins | sample COG_10_FD_184754 | JGI IMG/M metagenome (GOLD analysis project Ga0209632, IMG submission 184754) | Pelagic Microbial community sample from North Sea - COGITO 998_met_10 (SPAdes) (version 2) | ecosystem: Environmental > Aquatic > Marine > Neritic zone/Coastal water | place: Helgoland, sampling... | reverse complement strand
AAATCCTACATAATCAGTAGGATCCATCTTGGCTACTAAAGGTAAAAATAAGTTTGTCATTTTTTTAAATTTTGTTAGTTTTGTTTAAACAAATATATAAAAAAAATTAACTTAATCCTGAGGATTGTTCAAAGTTATGGATGTATGTTTGCAATTTAACAATATTTTATGAATAATATTTTCAAATTCTCAATCGTCTCTAGCTTCTTAGGATTGTGGATTACGACCCATGTTCCTGAAAGCTTTGAGCTTGTTTTTGGTTTTATTTTAATTTTTACTTTTGGGATGATTCACGGCTCAAATGACTTGTTAATAATTAACAAGATTTTAGAGAAATCAAAATATTATTCAAAATCCAGCATTCTGACAGCCTATTTATTAATTGTGTCATTGGCTATCCTCATATTTTACTTAATCCCGGCCCTAGCACTATCCCTATTTGTTTTATTTAGCGCCTATCATTTTGGAGAACAACATTGGGAGCATAGTTTTATAAAATCAAACTATTCATTGAAATCAGTTTTTTATTTTTTCTATGGAATGTTTATTCTGTATTTATTGTTTGCTTCAAACACTTCCGGAGTTAAATCCATTGTTTCTGAAATCACGGGCTACCAAATAGCCAATTTATATAGCTTGCCTATATTAATCACTCTAGGAAGTTCCGTTGGAATCGTGCTTGCTTTTGAACTATACTTTAAACGACTCTCTACAGAAATAGTCTTGACAGAGTTATTTTCTTTAGTTGTACTTATTATTATATTTAATTCATCCTCACTTATATGGGGATTTACAATTTACTTTATCCTGTGGCACAGCATCCCTTCACTAGCGGAACAAATTAAGTTTGTGTATGGTGAATTTAAATTAGAAACTACCTTGAAATACTGTAAGTCCGCAGCTCCCTATTGGATAGTATCTCTTGTAGGTATGGTGATACTATATTATGTTTTTAGCGCCGAAAAGCACTTCTATTCACTGTTTTTTGCATTTATAGCAGCGGTTACTTTTCCACATGCATTTGTCATGGTTAAAATGTTTTCAAAAAAAAAGCACAACCATAAATGATCGTGCTTTTTTTCAATAAACAATACTAACTTATTCCTTAACCTCTTCAAAATCAACGTCTTCAACGTTATCTTCTTGAGCAACTGATTCATCTGGAGCGCCCTCTGGAGCGGCTCCTTGCGCATCTTGTTGTGCTTTGTACATTTCCTCGCTAGCAACTTTCCATGCTTCGTTAATTTTCTCTAAAGCAGGATCAATAACTTCGATATCCTTTGTTTCATACGCTTTTTTCAATTCTTCCAAAGCAGCTTCAATTGGTTGTTTTTTATCATCCGATAATTTATCACCAAATTCTTTCAACTGATTTTCTGTTTGAAAAATCATTCCATCCGCAGCATTCAGCTTATCTGCTGTTTCTTTTGCCTTAGCATCGGCATCGGCATTCGCCTCAGCATCTTGCTTCATTTTTTGGATTTCTTCTTCAGTTAAGCCTGAAGATGCTTCGATACGAATATCTTGCGTTTTGTTTGTTGCTTTATCCGTTGCAGAAACCTTGATGATTCCGTTGGCATCAATATCAAAAGTTACTTCAATTTGAGGCACTCCACGTTGTGCAGGTGGAAGACCATCTAAATGGAAACGTCCAATGGTATTATTATCTGCTGCCATCGCACGCTCTCCTTGAAGGACGTGAATTTCAACTGAAGGCTGGTTATCGGCAGCCGTAGAAAATACTTGAGATTTTTTGGTAGGAATGGTCGTGTTAGACTCTATTAATTTAGTCATCACATTACCCATCGTTTCAATTCCAAGAGACAATGGTGTCACATCTAATAATAATACATCTTTTACATCTCCTGATAAAACACCCCCTTGAATTGCAGCCCCTACAGCTACAACCTCATCAGGGTTTACTCCTTTATTAGGTTTCTTTCCAAAGAATTTTTCAACTGCTTCTTGAACCGCAGGAATACGAGTGGAACCTCCTACTAAAATAATTTCATCAATATCACTAGTTGATAAACCCGCCGCTTTTAAAGCGGTTTGACATGGCTCAATCGTTCTTTTTACTAAATCGTCTATTAACTGCTCAAACTTAGCTTTTGATAGTGAACGAACCAAGTGTTTTGGGCCACTAGCAGTCGCTGTTACATAAGGTAAGTTAATTTCTGTCTGTGCAGAAGAAGATAATTCTATTTTAGCTTTTTCAGCAGCTTCTTTTAAACGCTGAAGTGCCATTGGATCTTTTCTTAGGTCTAAATTCTCTTCAGCCATAAATTCTTCAGCCAACCAGTTAATGATTTTTTCATCAACATCATCACCACCTAAGTGCGTGTCTCCATCAGTCGCTAATACTTCAAATACACCGTCCCCTAATTCTAATACAGAAACATCATGCGTTCCTCCACCAAAATCAAAAACAACAATCGTTTGGTCTTTACCTTTTTTATCCATTCCGTAAGCCAGTGCAGCTGCAGTAGGCTCGTTTATGATACGTCTTACCTTAAGTCCTGCAATTTCACCCGCTTCTTTTGTTGCTTGTCTTTGTGCATCATTAAAATAAGCTGGCACTGTAATAACAGCTTCCGTAACTTCTTGGTCTAAAAATTCTTCAGCTGTTTTTTTCATTTTTTGAAGAACCATTGCAGATAATTCTTGTGGCGTGTATAAACGACCATCAATATCTACACGTGGTGTGTCATTGTCTCCTTTGACTACTTTGTAAGGAACACGCCCTACTTCTTGTTTTGAATCAGAAAACTGATTCCCCATAAAACGCTTTATAGAATAAACCGTTTTTGTTGGGTTAGTGACCGCTTGACGTTTTGCCGGGTCTCCAACCTTAATTTCACCACCTTCAACGAAAGCGATGACAGACGGCGTAGTACGTCGTCCTTCTGCATTAGTAATTACGACTGGCTCATTACCTTCCATTACTGAAACGCAAGAATTCGTAGTTCCTAAATCGATTCCAATTATTTTACTCATAATATATCTGTTTTTAAAATTGAATTTTAATTTTACAATGCTACATGGACAATGATTATGCCAATACAACATAACTGACACGATGGCAGATTCAGAAAAATTAAAAATTATTTATTAAAATGAAACTTTGGTACAAGCATTGTATTAATAATCAACAATTACGTAATATATTATATATTAACAAAAAAAACATCTTCATATAGATGTACTACATTACCTTTATAAACATTTAAAAAAACGACACATGAAACGTATATTATCAATTATTGCCTTATTTACTATAGTACTAACTGCCTGTGAAGGGGCTCCTGGACCTCCAGGACCTGCCGGCTTTGACGGACAAAACGGTGGTATAATTACTTCAAATGCATTTGAAGTTCAAGTTAATTTTAATATTAACAACCAATATCAAATTATAGAACCTTACGGATTTCGAGTTTTCGAATATGATATGACCTTAGTTTATATTCTATGGGAAACCATTGACGGTCAAGACGTTTGGAGATTATTACCACAAAGCACAACTCTTATTGGTGGTGCTACGCTTACTTATAATTTTGACTTTACGCAAACAGATGTTAAGATCTTTTTAGAGGGTACAGCAAATTTTAACAATTTGGAGGCTGTTTGGACACAAGGAGCTGTTTTTAGAATAGTGGTGATTCCTGCTGATAATGTTAATAGTATTAGCAATCCAGAAATGACTGATTTCAATATCTCTTCTTTTCAAAAGCGATATTAATTCCTTGATTTTTTAATTAGCAAAAAACACAAGCTGAACGCTCCATTTTTCATGCAGCTGTAAAAATTTCACAAACAGCTATACATCCCTACGTATTAATGCTCATTTTAGTTCATTTCTTTGACGTCATAACTTTAGGGGGTTAAGTGTTAATGTCAGCTATTTATGACTCAACCTCATTATTTACTTCTTACATAAAAAGCCAAAATCATATACTAATTTAGTACTTTTACAGTCTATCATTAATTATACACTACAATGTCTGGATCAAAAAAAGAATACAAAAGAGTGACCGTGAAATCGCTCATTGAAATGAAATCACTAGGCGAAAAGATCTCCATGCTGACAGCTTACGACTACACGATGGCTAAAATTGTAGATGGCGCAGGTATTGACGTCATACTAGTAGGTGATTCTGCCAGTAATGTAATGGCAGGTCACGAAACAACGCTTCCAATTACTTTAGATCAAATGATTTACCATGCATCATCTGTGGTACGCGCCATCGACAGAGCTCTTGTAGTGGTTGATTTACCGTTTGGAACCTATCAAAGTGACTCTAAAGAAGCCTTGCGCTCTGCCATACGTATTATGAAAGAAAGTGGTGGACATGCCGTCAAACTTGAAGGTGGTAAAGAGATTAAAGATTCAATTAAAAAAATATTAAATGCCGGAATACCTGTCATGGGGCATTTGGGACTTACCCCGCAATCGATCTATAAGTTTGGCACTTATACGGTAAGAGCAAAAGAAGATGAAGAAGCTCAACAATTAATTGAAGATGCCAAACTCTTGGAACGTTTGGGATGTTTCGCTTTAGTTCTTGAAAAAATTCCTGCGGCCTTAGCACAACAAGTCGCCGAAAGTATTAGCATACCAGTGATTGGCATTGGTGCTGGCGGCGGCGTTGACGGACAAGTCCTCGTGCTACACGATATGCTAGGAATGACACAAGAATTTCATCCAAGATTTTTACGTCGATATCTTAGTTTACATGAAGAAATGACAACGGCTATATCAGAATATGTAAGCGACGTAAAATCTTCTGAATTCCCAAACGAGAATGAACAGTACTAAACAAATAAAAAAGATTGTATCAAATAGGGAGAATCTACAGGTCCTTCACGAAGACAATCACATCATCATAATTAATAAACGTTCTGGGGATATTGTTCAGGGAGATAAAACTGGAGACACTCCGCTAAGCGATGTTGTAAAAGATTACATAAAAAATAAATACAACAAACCAGGAGCTGTATACTTGGGGGTCACTCACCGTCTGGACCGTCCAACAACAGGAGTTGTTGTTTTTGCAAAAACCTCAAAAGCGCTTACAAGGATGAATGCGCTGTTTTTGAACAAGAAAATAGAAAAAACCTACTGGGCTGTTGTAAAAAATAAACCAGAAAAAACAAAAGATAGTCTTATAAATTGGCTGAAAAAGAATCCAAAAAACAATAAATCAACTGCATATCCCAAAGAAGTGGACCAAAGCAAAAAGGCCGTTTTACATTATAAATTGATATACAGCCTAGATCGATACCATCTGCTAGAAGTTAAATTAGAGACCGGTAGACACCATCAAATTAGAAGTCAACTGTCTTTTATAGGCAGCCCTATAAAGGGAGATTTAAAATACGGATTTGACCGAAGCAACCCAGATGGAAGCATCCATCTACATGCTCAAAACATATCGTTTACACACCCGGTGAGTAACGAAAATATTTCAATTAGCGCAGCCCCACCCAGCGACGTGTTATGGGAAAAATGCAGTTCTAAAAACAACACTTAGATTATGGATTTAAAAGCACTCTTAAAAAATCAAAAACAGTTTTTTCAAACGCAAGCAACACGTGATGTTGGAGGGCTTAAAAAACTATTAGTAAAGCTTCGTACAGAAATCCTCAATCGAGAAAAGGACATCTATGAGGCACTATATAAGGATTTCAAGAAATCTAAATTTGAAGCTTATTTAGGTGAAATTGGAATTGTAATTTCCGAAATTGACAGCAGCATCAAACACATTGATCGTTGGTCAAAACCTAAAAAAGTAAGGGCTTCAATGCTTAACTTTCCATCAAGAGATTATATCTACAGCGAGCCTTATGGCAGCGTTTTAATTATCACGCCCTGGAACTATCCTTTTCAGCTGGCTATTGCCCCTGTAATTGCAGCCATAACTGCTGGAAACACGGTCGTATTAAAACCCAGTGAACACAGCCCAAATACGTCACAACTTTTAGAAAGCATTCTAAGTTCAGTTTTTAAACCAGAACACTTAAAAGTTGTTCAAGGCGGGATTCCAGAAACGACGCTTCTGTTAAAAGAGCGCTGGGATTATATCTTTTTTACAGGAAGTGTCGCTGTTGGAAAAATCATAGCAAAAGCAGCCGCGCCACACCTAACCCCAGTAACATTAGAGCTTGGCGGTAAAAACCCCTGTATTATTGATGCTACAATGCCAACAGCCTTGACAGCAAAACGCTTGGTGTGGGGGAAATTTATTAATGCAGGACAAACCTGTATCGCCCCAGACTATTTATTAGTTCATTCTTCTGTGAAAAAACAGTTGATCTCTGATTTAAAAAAAGAAATTATTAGTGCATATGGAGAAAATCCACAAGAATCTCCTGACTACCCAAGAATTATTAACAGTAAAAACTTATCTAGACTAACAAGCATGCTTGAAGACTCAAAAGTGATTTTTGGGGGTCATTTTGATGCTACAGATTGCTACCTAGCTCCCACTCTTATTGAGGAGCCCTCTATAGAATCTAATGTAATGAAAGAGGAAATTTTCGGCCCCATATTACCAATACTGAGCTATACGAACGAAGCTGATATTAGTGCCATTGTTAGTAAGTACGAAAAGCCGTTAGGGTTTTATGTGTTCTCAAATAATGCCTCATTTTACAAAAAAATGATAAAAACCTATAGCTTTGGTGGGGGCACTATTAACGATACTATGATTCAATTTGGAAATACTAATCTCCCCTTTGGCGGGGTGGGCGAAAGCGGTATTGGCGCCTACCACGGCAAGCTTGGGTTTGATACTTTTTCGCACAAAAAGGGGATTGTAATAAAAGGAAATTGGTTAGACATTCCAATTCGGTATGCACCCTATTCAAATAAACTTAACAAGCTAAAAAGACTATTCAAATTTTTAGGATAGTCCAAAAAAAACTGTTTTTAGAGTTATAGATTTTCCTTATAGCTAATACATAAAATACTATATTTCAATTTGTTACAACAATTATCTTTACCAAAGGTTTAGTAACAGAACTACTACTAGTTAATTGAATTGAGTGCATAAATAGCGAAGCTAGCCAACCAATGCCCGCCTTCATAACTGTCCCCCACAACGCTTGGCAATGAATGATTAATGTGTAAATTGGCAATAGCACTTAGATGACTATAGTACTCAATATCTTTTGCAATTTCATTAAGACTCCAGGCTCGAGAAAAATTAACTCCGTCCAAATGAACTAGCTTTCCGTCCGTTCGGTCGGACACAATTCCGGGCTCTAAAGTGAAGTTAGGATTCTTGAGCTGTGGCAGAAAACCATCAATCCAATCACTAAATATTTTAGGAGCTAATACGCGCTTCATTAATGCTGCTTCTTCTAAACAAGGAGACAAAAAATCATAGCCCCCAGGCTCCCATATAATGGGGCAGCCCTTATCACTTAAATAAAAGTCTTTAGCACGAGTTTGAATCACAGACCTCAACTCCTCTTGACCAACAGCCAGCGCATAGTCCCAAGCAAAACTCAAGCCAAAGGCAGTGTTTGGATGCTCCCCTACCCTTATAGGATAATTTAACTTTGGCAAAAACACAATATACTTTGACACAATCAAATCAGTCAAGGGCTGTAAGTTTTGCTCCAACTGTTTGGCAACAGGATCTTCCCAGTTATGAAGCTCTTCTGCCAACTTTAATAACCAAGCCCACCCGTAAGTTCTCTCAAACGACGCATTATGAATCCCACCAAAATAGGCCACCTCCTTTAAAATATTTTCTTTTGAAATGCTTTCTAATAATTGAAGTTTTATTAATTCATTGTTTTCAAGTGCTGGAAACTGTTTTAATAACCGCACTAAACTCCAGTGTCCATGAACAGCCGAATGCCAGTCAAAACATCCATAAAAAGTTGGGTGTAATGTTTTTGGAGACAACAAGTCTTCAGGGCCACCAAGAGTTTGACCAAGTTTGTAAGGGTATTCTGTGGTCATACAATGCAATGGCAGTTGCGACAAGCGATTGGCTTCTTCCAAATCCAAGCCAGGAGATTCAACTAAAACAAGAGAATCCTGTTTGTTTTTACCTTGGTTGCAACTCATGAGAGCGAAGAAAAGGAGCATTACGATTAGTTGTTTTGATAGCATAGGTTTGTGTTTTTGGAGACTCATTAAAATTATTTACAGTGAAAATAAACTATTTATTTAAACTAACTAAGACCTCCCGAAAATAATCAGCCCAGCCAACCGCCGCAATCTAAACTTAAGGGTTGAATTGCTGTAACTCACAATCAAGGAGGACTTGGAATAATTATAGACGTTGCAACAAGTCAAAACACCTAAAAGGCGTCTGTCTGCATATAACCATATGAATGAAGTAACGACTCAAGACGTGTACAAACATAGCTTAAGCTCCGAAATATAGCGATACCAAGTAAATTATTTAGGATTTGAGGAGAGAGGCTATAGATAAGACTATTTCTATTCTAGACTAGTAATTTATTATTGTTAATTGTCATGTTCTAAAATACTTTATAACATATTAAAAAAATACAACTCAGACGCTAATGCGTTCAAATTTTTAGTGCTATTTTTTAATAGAAGCCTCGTGACTAACAAATCGTAACATCCTAAAAATAAAAGATGGCATTATTCTTGGTATTTTGATCCTATGAAACGTTTAATAATCATTGTGTCTTGTTTTTTTATTAGTATTAATCTTTACTCTCAACCTAAAGTAGAGATTATAAGAAACTTAAATAATTTTCGTCTTACACAGAACCTTACAACTGGGAAATACAATATAATTAATAACAATACCAATGAAAAATTGCAAGAATTAAATTATGTAAATATAATTAGCAGCTATTACCAAGTGTTAGATAGTAAAAATAGAATGTTTTTTATAAATGAAGAATGGGATATAAAAAAGGAAGTGAACGATTTTGATGATATCTGTATCATGGAATCTTATTATTTAGATCTTATTAGATTGTCAATTGAATTGAATGGAGAATTTTACGAAATTTGTGAAAGACCAATAATTATAGATTATGAAAATGAGAGCACTTTTGAAAAAGCTTCAAATTTAAGCTTCAAAATAAACAAAAATTTAGTAGATGAGATTTTTTTTATTAATGGTAAAAGTAAAATTCAATACCAAAAAGGGGACTTGTTAAATGCCAAAACAGATCCAAGAACTATAATTATTTTAAAAGACAAAAAATATTTTACATTTAGAAATTCTTCTGTGAAATATGACTATATCTCAACAAATCAATATCCATTTCTTAGAACAAAAAATAATGATTTACATGGTTTATTTGGAATCATAGAACCTAAATACAAGCGTATTTCTGAATTCAACTATTATTTAGCTAAAGCCATTTTACCTAGCGGTGAATTAGTTTTTATAGATTTAGAAGGAACTGAATATAAATCTACTCAATAAAAATAAATACACAACAAACAATATAAGGCTCTAAATAGTTTTATCAATAAAATCTAAATAAATACAACTAACACCAAGTCTTACTTTATTCCTTAGACCTATTAGCGATGATAACCACAATAGTGAGGACTAACAAAATGATGACAATAACTTCTCCTTCTGATAAATACATAAACATAATAAATTATATAAGTTATTGACTATAGTTTTTAAGCAGTTGGCTTTAAGAGCTTGCAAAATAATCAGCCCAGCCAGCCGTCGCGATCTAAACTTCGGTATTGAATTGCCTCGCTGATATGTGTTTTATTAATTAAAATCACCCCTTCCAAATCCGCAATAGTTCTAGCAACTTTAAGGATACGGTCGTAAGCACGTGCTGACAAACTAAGGCGGGACATTGCCGTTTTCAACAATTGCATTGATCCCTCATCTAATTTACAGTATTTACGAATGTGCTTCGTATTCATTTGTGCATTATAATGCACCACATCAGACCCCTCAAACCGCTTGGTTTGTAACTCACGAGCTTCTGTGACTCGTTTCCGAATCTCAATTGAAGATTCTCCATTTTTTTCATCAGACAACTTTTCAAAGGGGACTGGCGTTACCTCAATATGTATATCAATTCGGTCCAATAAAGGCCCTGAAATTTTCCCTAAATAGCGTTGCATTTCTGAGGGAGAAGACATGACTGGAGATCCTGGATCGTTAAAGTAACCACTTGGACTTGGATTCATACTGGCCACCAACATAAAACTACTTGGGTAGGTTACGGTAAATTTGGCGCGTGAAATAGTCACTTCCCTGTCCTCTAGAGGCTGTCGCATCACTTCTAAAACCTCTCTTTTAAATTCTGGTAATTCATCCAAAAACAAAACCCCATTGTGAGAGAGGGAGATCTCACCTGGCTGTGGGTAACTCCCCCCACCAACCAAGGCTACATTTGATATCGTGTGATGGGGCGAACGAAATGGGCGTTGTGCAATTAGTCCTTTTTGCGAACCCACACGCCCAACAACCGAATGAATTTTTGTGGTTTCCAACGCTTCTTGAAGTGTCATAGGGGGTAAAATTGTAGGAAGGCGCTTGGCGAGCATTGTTTTTCCAGATCCTGGAGGTCCAATTAAAATAACATTATGCCCCCCCGAAGCTGCGATTTCCATACATCGCTTTATACTTTCTTGCCCCTTTACGTCAGAAAAATCAAATTCTGTATGCTCTAAATCTCTTTGAAATTCGGCCCGAGTATCAACAATGGTTTGAAGAATGTATTTTTTTTTATCAAAATGATTAATAACTTCTGATATATGCGCAACACCATAGACCTTTAACCCCTCAACAATAGCCGCTTCTTTTGCATTGTCTTTTGGTAAAATAAATCCTTTAAAACCATCTTCTAAGGCCTTAAGAGCTATAGGCAAAGCGCCTTTAATAGATTGCACTCCTCCATCCAATGACAACTCACCCATAATAACATAGTTCTCGATATCTTCCTCCTTGATTTGACTGGAAGCGGTTAAAATACCCATTGCTAACGGCAGGTCGTAAGCAGCGCCTTCCTTTCGCATATCAGCGGGCGACATGTTGATGATCAGTTTTTTTCCAGGTATTTTGTAACCATTGTTTTGAAGTGCGGCCGCAATTCGGAAATTGCTTTCTTTTATGGCGTTATCGGGCAAACCGACCAAATGATAGCCGATTCCTTTATCTACATTAACCTCAATAGCAATCGTAAATGCCTCTACTCCAAATAGTGCACTGCCAAATATTTTTTTTAGCATATCTTATCTGTTTGGAGTTGTTTTCGACAAGCAGACTCTATCAATATCATCGTCTATTACTTCGTCAAAGGACTTGACACCAAAAAAGATGTCTTTATAGGTTCGTTTTAACATTATAGTATCTTTGGGGACTTAAATGTAAGTAAATTAGATTGTATATTTGAAAAAAAAATAAATGAAAAAATACCTTTCAGAGTTTATAGGAACTTTTAGTATGATATTTTGTGGCTGTGGCGCTATGGTGATCAATGATTATACCGGAGGCACAATTACACATCCGGGAGTAGCAATAACCTGGGGCCTTATAGTAATGTCAATGATTTATGCCTTTGGTGACATCTCAGGCGCACACTTTAACCCTGCTGTATCCCTTGGTTTTGCAGTCGCTAAAAAATTTAAGTGGAGTGAAGTTCCACCCTATATAATTGCACAGTTTTTGGGTGCAATAGCCGCCTCATTTACGCTATTATTTTTATTTCCTGAAAGTGATTTGGGAGCAACAATCCCAACAATAGCCCCTTTAAAGGTTTTTATAATTGAATTGCTTCTTAGTTTTTTCTTAATGGTTGTAATCATTAATGTGTCTACTGGAAGTAAAGAAATTGGACCTATAGCAGGGATTGCTGTTGGTAGTGTTATTTTGTTAGAAGCCATGTTTGCTGGCCCACTCACAAAAGCGTCAATGAACCCAATACGCTCCTTAGCCCCCGCTTTGGCTTCTGGAAATTTCACTCACCTTTGGGTTTATTTAACCGCACCATTTATTGGTATGTTCTTAGCGGTATTTAGCTGTAAACTTGTTAAGGATGAAAACTGCTGTGATCATAAATGTTAATATTTGTTTAATTATATAAATACTATTTTAAACAAGATGTATTTTTACGTCATAATTCAAATATATTATGGCTAAAAAGAAATCAATCACCCAAAACACGCTAGTTGACCTTTATATGGATTATGTTTTAGAACATAATCACGCTCCAAAATCAATTTATTCGTTCTCAAAACATAATGGATTTGACGAGGCTGAATTTTATAAATTTTTTGGAAACTTTAAAGCATTAGAAAAATCTATTTTTACACAATTTTTCACAAACACTATCAAGACGTTAGAATCTAGTAAAGACTACCCTACATATGACTCTAGAAACAAACTGCTAAGTTTCTACTTCACTTTTTTTGAAAATCTAACCGCCAACAGAAGTTATGTTGTATATGCCTTGGATGAAGGAAAAAATCAACTTGAAAATTTAAAGAAACTTAAGGGGTTACGATCTGAGTTTTTAAATTACATTGATCAACTAGACATTGAGGTTCTCCAAATAAAAAACAAACAATTAGAACAAATTAAAGACAGTGTTGTCCAAGAAACGTATTGGATTCAGCTAATGCTAACGCTGAAATTCTGGCTAGATGATACTTCTAAGTCTTTTGAAAAAACAGATATTTTTATAGAGAAATCAATCAATGCAAGTTTTGATTTAATTAACATATCACCCTTAAAAAGCTTTGTTGATTTTGGAAAGTTTTTAATCAAGGAAAAAATTAGCATGAACTAATATGAAGTCAATCGACAGCATACCAACTTCAAAAATTCAACGCGCTGGAAAACTCGTTACTACAGGTGCAAAGGTAGGTGTTAACTACCTTAAGTACTATGGAGAGAAACTTACCAAACCTGAATCAGAAGCTAAAGAGAATCTTAACAAAAACAACGCCGAAGATATTTATTCTGGGCTAAAGCAACTTAAAGGAAGTGCGCTCAAGGTCGCTCAAATGCTCAGCATGGAAAAAAGCATATTGCCGCAAGCTTATGTAGATAAATTTTCTCTGGCACAATTTTCTGTGCCCCCCCTATCGCCTCCTCTAGTCATTAAAACATTTAAAAAATATTTTGGCAACCATCCAAACCAAATTTTTGATGAATTTGATTCAGAATCTGTGAACGCGGCTAGTATTGGTCAAGTTCATAGAGCCGAAAAAGATGGCAAACAGCTTGCTGTAAAAATTCAATACCCAGGTGTTGCTGACAGCATCAAATCAGATTTGGCGCTGGTAAAACCCATAGCCATCAAAATGTTTAATATCAAAGGCAAGGATTCCGATAAATATTTTCAGGAGGTGGAGGATAAGTTAGTGGAAGAAACGAATTATGTGCTTGAAATTTTTCAAAGTAAAGAAATTGCCAAGTCCTGCGTTCATATTCCTAATCTATTATTTCCAGAATACTATGAAGATTACTCTTCTGACCGTATCATCACAATGGATTTCATGCAAGGGGAACATCTTTCTGAGTTCGCCAAATATAATACTGACGTAAAAAAAGCGAACCAACTAGGGCAAGCCCTATGGGATTTTTATATGTTTCAAATTCATGCGCTTAAAAAAGTACACGCTGATCCTCACCCAGGAAATTTCTTAATCAATGATGATGCTCAGTTAATTGCTTTAGATTTTGGATGTATGAAGTCAATTCCAAATGAATTTTACGTACCTTACTTTGAACTCTCTGATAAAAAGATAATTAACAATCCTATTTTATTCAAAGAAAAACTTTATGAACTTGAGATTTTAACAGCAAATGACACGCCTGAAGAATTAACTTTTTTTACAGCCATGTTCCATGAGTTATTAAGTGTTTTTACGCTTCCTTTTCATGAAGCTGTTTTTGACTTTTCAAATCCAGAGTTCTTTAATAAAATTGGAGCCCTTGCAGAACGTTACAGTAAAAATACCGAATTAAGAAAGTTTAATGGGAATCGAGGATCCGAGCATTTCATATACATTAATAGAACCTTTTTTGGCCTCTACAATCTGATGTTTGATTTGAAAGCATCTGCGGTTAAAATAAATCAATTTAAAAACTACTAGATGCTACACTTAAAACGTCAAGATTTTGATGATTTAGACCACCTTTACAGGATCAACCTTATGAACAGCTGTTCGGGGTTTAAATCCGCTAACTTAATTGGTACAAAATCAAATGATGGCATCCCTAATGTAGCTGTTTTTAGCTCAGTTACACACTTAGGCTCAAACCCACCCTTGCTTGGAATTGTTTTTAGGCCAGTTAGTGATGTCCCTAGGAATACATATGAAAACATTAAAGAAACTGGTCAATTTACCGTTAATCATATTCATTTAGATATTATTCAACAAGCACACCACACGTCTGCTAAATATGACAAACGCATTTCTGAATTTGATACAACAGAACTAGAAGAAGAATACAAAAACGATTGGCATGCACCTTTTGTGAAAGGTGCACCTATTCAAATGGCACTTACTTACTGTGAAGAATATATAATCAAAGCCAATAACACCATTCAACTTATCGCTGAAATCAAAGATTTATATATTAAAGATGATATTATTGAACAGGATGGCTTTGTTAATCTTTCTAAAGCTAATATTGTTGCCATTAATGGTTTAGACGGATACGCACTCCCTAGCCTAAAAGAAAGAATAGATTACCAAAGACCAAAAAAATAAACACCAAAAAGGATTGAAAAAAGCATTTCTACCTACCAAAGTTTGCGTAAAATGTGAACGTCCTTTTACCTGGCGTAAAAAATGGGAGAAAAACTGGGAATCAGTCAAGTATTGTAGTAAAAAATGTAGTAGCCAACGAAATCAATCTCCACACAAACTTATTTAAAATGAACACACTTCGCCTTATACTTGGAGATCAACTTAACTGTCAACATTCGTGGTACAAAACGGTCTTTGAAAAAAACACGTATTGCATGTTTGAAATGCGTCAGGAAACGGACTACGTCAAGCATCACATTCAAAAAGTAGTTGGTTTTTTTGCCGCCATGCAAGAATTTTCAAAACATTTAGAATCTCAAGGACATAAAGTTGTTTATCTAACTCTTGACGACTCGTCAAACCTTCAAAACCTAGAAGATAATCTGAATGCTCTGATTTTGTCTTTGGGAATTACAAATTTTGAATATCAATCTCCAGACGAATACCGATTGGATGCTCAGCTAAAATATATTTGCGACACACTTTCAATTTCACACACACAAGTTGACTCAGAGCATTTTTACACAAACAGAGAGGAGCTTTCAGAATTTTTTAAAGGAAAGAAGCAATTCCTAATGGAACGATTTTATAGGGAAATGCGGAAAAAGCACAGTATCCTAATGAACGGTGAGCTGCCAGAAGGTGGGGAATGGAACTATGACAAAAGCAACAGGAACAAATGGAAAGGTTCTCCTGGAATCCCCCCTTTTATCGATTTTAAAAATGAGGTTTCTGCTATTGTATCATCAATTCAAAATAATAAAATTGAAACAATTGGACGTTTTGAAAGCACCACATTTTCATATCCTATAAATCGCGTACAAGCCCTTGAGCAACTTGAGTATTTCAACCAACACTTGTTGGTGCACTTTGGAGATTATCAGGACGCCTTACACAACGACGAAGTTTATTTATTTCACTCTAGATTATCCTTTGCAATGAACTTAAAAATATTGAGTCCAAAAGAGATTGTAGCCTCTGTCTTATCTCAATACAGGTCAAACAGTGAAGAGATTACAATTTCTCAAGTTGAAGGATTTATCAGACAAGTTATTGGGTGGCGAGAATACATGAGAGGCATGTACTGGGCGCACATGCCAGGGTACAAAACTTTAAATGCTCTAGACAACCAACACCCTATACCAGACTTCTTTTGGACTGGCAAAACCAAAATGAATTGTCTTAGTAAAACAATTAATAACTCCCTTGACAATGCCTATGCGCACCACATTCAAAGGCTGATGATTACTGGAAATTATTTATTACTAACACAAACAAATCCTGATGCTGTTGACGACTGGTATCTTGGTATTTATATAGATGCACTTGAATGGGTACAACTTCCAAATACAAGAGGCATGAGTCAGTTTGCCGACGGAGGACTCATAGCAACAAAACCCTATGTTTCTTCTGGAAGCTATATTAATAAAATGAGTAATTATTGTGGGGACTGTAAATACAATATTAAAGAACGCTTGGGAGACAATGCTTGCCCATTTAACAGCTTGTACTGGAATTTCCTTGACGATAAGCGCGAGCAGCTGAGCAGCAACTTTAGAATGAAAATGATGTATTCTGTTTTAAATAAATTTTCTACTGAAGACCTAGTTGCCATGAAACTAAGAGCCACCGAAATAATAGAATCTCCAGAGAATTTTTAAACTAAATATCATTAAATGTTAATATTTGTTTAATTGTTATTTTTAATTATTCAACATTATGTAAATTTGAATCATAAACAATTCTATTGGTTCTAGATACAACATACTACAACAAAGAACATAAAAAATCACTCGAGAATTTTGTTGGTAAGTCCTACTCCCTTTTTGAAGCGTTGAAACGTGGTGGGGTTGGTTCAAAACGAATGATAATTGAGACTGTTAGTCCCAATTTAAACTTAGTTTTAAATACGATCTCTGATATAAATTACGCAAATATTGAGATGCGAAAAAAAGGAATTTTAATTCACATTACAAAAGGACATCAAAACTATACGTGGGCTATTCCTTTTTATCATTTGGTGGTTTACAAAACTGATGGAATGAGCATTCATGCTCAAGGAAAATTCATTCACTTTAAAAAATCTAAAAACTTTTTTGAGAATAAGGGGTTTTTAAGTACAATGCTAGATGAGAAAATACAGTTTGACGAACAATATAAACTTCCCTCATTATGAGTTTTAATATCTTAGAACTCGATAGAATTATTGAGATGGCTTGGGAAGACCGAACAACATTTGAAGCTATTGAGCACCAGTTTAAAATTAGTGAGCAAGAAGTTATAAAACTGATGCGCACACACATGAAGCCTAAAAGTTTTCGTTTATGGCGTGCTCGTGTTCAAGGGAGAAAAACAAAACATCAAAAACTAAGAACTTTTGAATCCGGAAGATTTAAATGTACTAGACAAAGACAAATAACACACAACAAAATATCTAAGCGATAAAATAATACATGAATAATCAAGTTACTACCAGAGACACAAATGCATTAAATGGATTTTCAAATCACGAAATTGGAGATGATCACTTATTTACGGGGTTAGAAACACCGATGAAAAAAGATGCTTTTAAACTTACTGACGTTGAAAAGAAAGCTAAAATTTCCATTTTATTTGAAGAAATTATGGATGTCATGGGATTAGACCTTAAAGATGATTCGTTGAAAGGAACCCCTGATCGTGTTGCAAAAATGTATATCGATGAAATTTTTTCTGGCTTAAACCCTGCTAACAAACCAAAGGTTGCATTATTTGATAATAAATATCAATACAACCAAATGTTAGTTGAAAAAGACATTACTTTTTACTCTAATTGTGAACACCATTTTGTACCGATCATAGGAAAAGCGCATATTGCATACATTTCTTCAGGAAAGGTTATTGGTCTGTCTAAGCTAAACCGTATTGTACAATACTATGCGAAGAGACCTCAAGTGCAAGAAAGACTTACAAATCAAATTGCAGAAGAGTTAAAATTCATTTTAGGCACAGAAGACGTAGCAGTTATTATAGATGCTAAGCATTTATGTGTATCTTCAAGGGGTATTAAAGACGACACCTCAGCAACAGTGACTGCCTTTTACGGGGGTGCTTTTAATACCACAGCAAAAACTGCTGAATTACAAAATTATTTAAAACTATAACTATGGATATTGTTAAACAAGCAGAAGCTTTTGAACTAAAACCTCTCACTTTCAAAACTACAAGTGATCGTATTGAAGCTTCTAGAGAAATAAAAGGCTTAATATTAGGTGTAAACGAGGTTTACAAGACCAATAAAGAGCCCGAATTAATGGATTTAATGAAACGATTAACGGTCATAAAGCAAAAAATAGAAAAACGTTTAAAAGGACGTCCCCTACAAGCATGAGAAAAATTATTATTATTGGCGGCTCTAAAGGAATTGGAAAAGCAATTACAGAAAGTTTACTTTCAAACCATGAGGTTATTAATATCAGTAGAACCCCACCAGAATTTCAACACGAAAATTTATCGCATCACAGCTGTGATATATTAACTGATGAACTGCCTGCAATTGAGGCTGCAGATGGATTGATTTATTGTCCTGGAAGCATAAATCTTAAACCCTTTAACAGGTTAAGTGTAGAAGACTTTAGAACAGATTTTGAAATCAATGTGATAGGAGCTGTAAAAACGATACAGGCCTATACAAAAGCCCTTTCTCAGAGTGAATCAGCTTCAATTATATTATTTAGTACGGTGGCTACCAAGCTAGGAATGCCTTTTCACGCAAGTGTAGCTACGGCAAAGTCGGCAGTTGAAGGCCTTACTAAATCTGTTGCAGCGGATTTAGCTCCAAAAATAAGAGTTAATGCTATTGCACCAACCATAACCAATACAGAACTTGCTGAGAAATTTCTTAGAAATGAGCGCATGGTAGAAAGTACGATACAACGTCATCCTTTAAAAAAATACTTAGAACCTTCAGAAGTAGCTGCCATGGCCAACTACTTATTGTCGGATGTGTCTAAGTCGATTTCAGGTCAAATATTTAATTTAGACTGTGGGATTGTCTCACTCAAACTTTAAGATGATTAGCATTATTAAGTTTAGCACATTGTTTATCCTATTTCAATTTTTAATTAACCCAACTTCAGAATTTAAATCTCAAGAAAACATGTCTTTATATACTATTAAAATTAATGCCATCGACGGGACTCCTATCGACTTAAACAATTACAAAGGCAAACACCTACTCTTTGTAAACGTGGCTTCAGAGTGTGGATTCACAGGGCAATATGAAGATCTTCAAAAACTTTATGACACCTACCAAGATAAGCTAATGGTCATTGGAGTGCCTTGCAATCAATTTGGAGGGCAAGAACCAGGAACGTCAGTTGATATACAAACCTTTTGCAAGAAAAATTACGGCGTTACGTTTTTAATTACAGAAAAAGTCGATGTGAAAGGGAAAAACCAACATCCTTTATACCAATGGCTAACTGATAAAGATTTAAATGGAGTTGAAAACACAACTGTAAAATGGAACTTCCATAAGTACTTAGTAGATGGCAAGGGGCAGTTTGTAGATTATTTCTACTCCATTACAAAGCCATTAAGCAGTAAAATAACCCGTCAATTAAAGTAAGTTATGTTTGGAATATTCAAGAAAAAAACCGCAGTAGAAAAACTCCAGGACCGATACAAAAAACTGATGTCAGAATGGCATGAACTTTCAACTACAAACCGATCGGCAAGTGACTTAAAATATGCTGAAGCCCAAAAACTATTAGATGAAATAGATAAACTTAATGGCTAAATGAAATTTTTTAAAAGTTACTTAATTTTTATTTTCATTAACTTTAGTGCATTAGGTATTGGAAGCTGGCTCATGAACGATGGCCCTAGAACCGAATGGTACACAAACCTTAACCAGGCTCCATGGTCACCTCCGGGCTGGGTCTTTGGCATTGCATGGAGCAGTATTATGCTGCTTTTTTCTGCTTTCATGACATACTTAATACAAGTAGATAAGTCTAAAAAAGTCTTAGTCCTATTTAGCGTTCAGTTTGTACTCAATGTATTTTGGAATTATCTATTTTTCAATCAACACTTAATAATACTAGGACTTCTTAATATTATCTTTTTAACCTTTTTAATGCTATACTTTTTGATTGCCTACAAATATGTTCTCAAAATTAAACGCTTTTATGTACTACCCTATTGTATATGGTTAGTACTTGCTACTTCATTAAATCTATATATCGCTTTATACAACTAAAATGAAAATTTACAGATTACATAAAAAACAAAACTTTCCAATTAGCGTGGAAAAAGCGTGGGCGTTTTTATCAAATCCCGAAAACCTTAAAATCATCACTCCAGACTATATGAGTTTTGATATTTTATCTGGAGCAGATCGCCCAATGTACCCAGGACAAATTATCCAATATATTGTGACACCTATTCTAGGAATCAAAACCAAGTGGGTTACTGAAATTACTCAAGTAAAAGATCAACATTATTTTGTTGATGAGCAGCGTTATGGCCCCTATGCGTTATGGCATCACAAGCATTTTATTAAGGCGATTGATGGGGGTGTAGAAATGGAAGACATTATTGACTATAAAGTACCTCTTGGCTGGCTTGGTCAACTTGTACACCCCTTTATTGTGAAGCCGAAATTAGAAGAAATTTTTGCACATAGACAACAGAAATTAACCGAATTATTTGGAGAGTACTAATGAATTCAAAAGTGACACTTTTTTGGTTTAGAAGAGATTTAAGACTCCATGATAATCATGGACTATATGAGGCCCTGAAAAATAATGACTCTGTACTTCCTATATTTATTTTTGACCAACAGATCCTGGACTCCCTGCCCAAGCAAGACGCAAGAGTTGAGTTTATTCACGATCAGCTTACCAAAATAAATATAACTTTAAAATCATTCGGAAGTCAACTAGCGGTTTTTAACGGTACACCTGAAGCTATATTTAACCAGCTACTTTGTGATTATGATGTGAGTTCTGTTTATTGTAACCACGATTATGAACCCTATGCCCTTTCTAGAGACCAATCCATTGCAGAGCTATTAAAAGCCAAGTCAATCCCCTTTCAATCTTATAAAGATCAGGTTATTTTTGAACGAAATCAGATTACCAAAGATGATGGACTCCCCTATAAAGTTTATACACCGTATTCAAAAAAATGGCTTGCTGCATTTGATGCAAATCACTGTAAAAGTTATAAATCAGAAGGTTTACTTGAAAAAAGCTATCAAAGCACAAATCTCAATTGGATTGAACTGAAAGACATAGGATTTGAGCCTAGCCCGGTTAAAGTTGCGCCGTTTGACATCGCTAATGGGATTATAGAAAACTATGAAGCCACAAGAAATTTCCCTGCCGTAAACGGGACTTCAAAATTAGGACCCCATTTAAGGTTTGGATCTGTAAGTGTTCGTCAAATAGTGTCTAAGGCTATTCAATTTGAAAATACAGTCTTTTTAAAAGAATTAATATGGCGGGAGTTTTTTATGCAGATTTTATGGCATTTCCCTCATACAGTTACACAAAGTTTTAAGCCTCAATACGAAGCTATTAAATGGCGTAATGAGCCCTCAGAGTATCAAAAATGGTGTGATGGAACTACAGGCTATCCACTGGTAGACGCAGGAATGAGAGAACTAAATCAAACAGGGTTTATGCACAACCGTGTACGTATGCTTGTTGGTAGTTTTTTATGTAAGCACCTTTTGATCGATTGGAGATGGGGAGAAGCCTATTTTGCTGAAAAGCTTCACGATTTCGAACTTTCTAGTAATGTTAGTAATTGGCAGTGGGTGGCGGGTTGCGGAGTTGATGCAGCTCCGTATTTTAGAATTTTTAATCCCACGACTCAGGTTACCAATTTTGACAAAGAGCATTTGTATATTAAAAAATGGGTGCCAGAGTACCAAGAGTTAACGTACCCTATGCCTATGGTTGACCATAAGTTTGCTAGAGAACGCTGTCTTAAAACTTACAAAGAAGCTTTAGGTAAATAATTAGAGTTTTTTTACATACTGAGTGATAATCACAATGTGCTGACCATCGACTTTACCTTCAATATAGTTAGCATTTTCGTGATCTAATGAAATTCGCCTCACAGCAACTCCTTGTTTGGCGACCATACTGGATCCCTTCACTTTTAAATCTTTAATAAGAACGACGCTATCACCGGCTTCAAGAATAACACCATTTACGTCTCTGTGAATGAGCTTAGCAGTTTCCTCTACTCCGTCGCCAAGAGCTTTTGCCCATTCTAAAGACTCTTCATCTAAGTACATCATATCCAATAAATCTTGGGACCACCCCGAAGACAATAGGCGATTGAGCATACGCCATGATAACACTTGAACAGGCGGAAACTCACTCCACATACTGTCGTTAAGACAACGCCAGTGATTAGGATCTATTAAACTAGAATCCTCAAGCTGTGAAATACAGCTATTACAAGCGTAAATACTATCCGTTAAGTTTACTCCTTTTGAGGGTTGAATCGTATATGTATTTAAGTTATCTGAGGCTTTACACAACTCACAAGAGTTGAGACTTCTTTTTTGAAGTTCAGTTTCTAACTTCATAAATCTATACGCTCTATCTTGGCGCCAATAGCGCGTAAACGGTCATCAATATTTTCATACCCTCTATCAATCTGTTCAATGTTATGAATTGTTGAAGTTCCTTTAGCAGACAATGCTGCTATTAATAATGAAACTCCGGCTCGAATATCTGGAGAGGTCATTGTGGTCGCTTTCAAAGTAGATTTAAAATCATGTCCTATAACAGAAGCACGGTGTGGATCACAAAGTATAATTTTAGCGCCCATATCAATTAATTTATCAACAAAGAACAAACGACTTTCAAACATTTTTTGATGAATTAAAACACTGCCTCGGGCTTGTGTTGCAACTACCAAAATAATACTCAATAAGTCTGGTGTAAAACCAGGCCAAGGTGCATCTGAGATGGTTAAAATTGAGCCATCAATATAATTTTGAATTTCATATCCATTGGCATGAGCTGGTATATAAATATCTTCCCCTTTTCGTTCTAAAGTAATTCCTAACTTTCGAAAAACGCTAGGAATTACTCCTAAATTTTCCCAACTAACATTTTTTATAGTTAATTCACTTTTAGTCATGGCTGCTAGTCCTATCCAACTACCAATCTCAATCATATCGGGTAACATTGTATGCTCAGTGCCTCCTAAATTCTTAACCCCTTCAATGGTTAGCATATTTGAACCAATCCCAGAAATTTTAGCACCCATTCTGTTAAGCATTTTACAAAGCTGTTGTAAGTATGGCTCACAGGCAGCGTTATAAATTGTGGTGGTTCCTGTTGCAAGTACAGCCGCCATTACTATGTTTGCAGTTCCTGTTACAGAAGCCTCGTCTAATAGCATATAAGTTCCTTTCAGCTCCTTAGCTTCTACCCCATAAAAATGATCTTCTCGGTTGTATCTAAAATTTGCGCCTAACTTAATAAATCCTTCAAAGTGTGTATCCAAACGTCTACGTCCAATCTTATCACCCCCTGGTTTAGGTATATATCCTTTTCCAAAGCGGGCCAAAAGGGGGCCAACAATCATAATTGACCCTCTAAGACCGCGACCGTCAACCTTAAAGGCTTCCGTTTCTAAGTATCCTAAATTGATTTCGTCAGATTGAAAAGAATAACTTCCTTTCGCTAACTTGTTGACTTTAACTCCCAACTTACCTAATAAAACAATAAGCTTATTGACATCGATTATTTCAGGAATATTATGTATTGTGATTTTTTCTGGTGACAGTAAAACAGCACATAGTATTTGAAGAGCTTCATTTTTTGCACCTTGTGGCTGTATCGACCCTTTTAATTGGTGACCACCTTCAATTTTAAAAGTTTTCAATGTTAAGTAATTTAAATTAGTAGTTATAAGAAGACGTTCTTAGAAATTCAATAGAATTAGTAACGTTTGCGATTCCTTTGATGATTGGTCTTTTTTACTTGCTTTTTGTTGGTAGCGAACTTACGTTGTGTTTTTAGTAAACTTGAAGAATCACTTAAATCTTCTTTACTTCCGCGTAAATCAATCTTACCGTCAGAAAGCTCAAAAAGATGTTTAAATATAACACTGTCTTCTACCGTGTCTTTATTCCAATTTAAGAAAGATTTTTTCATATGATTTGCTATAGTATACTCTAAAGCTTCTTTCATATCACCAGCTTCCCATGTATTGGCTACATCAATCATTGTTTTTATATTATTACCATAAAAACGATATTTAGGAAAGTTTTGTGGATACTTTAAAGGTTCTGGACGAAGACTAAGCATTTCTTCTGTTGGAATTTCAAAAGGAGAATCCGCATCTAACTTTAAATCAGACATAATAAATAGCTGATCCCAGAGCTTGTGTTGAAAATCAGGAACATCTCGTAAGTGAGGTTGCATGTTTCCCATTATTGAGATGATAGCCTTTGCTAAACGATTCCGTTCTTCCTTGGATTCTTGAGCTACTGCATGATTAATCATTTTCTGAAGATGTCTTCCATATTCAGGGATGATTAAGTGTTCTCGTTCGGTATTATATTGTAATTGATCTGTTAACGCTGTCATGTTGGCGATCTTTGTTTTAAAAATTAAGTCTTTGCAAAATACAAAAAAATAGTGTGAGTATGGGAGAAATAAAAAAGATGATAAAAAACGTGTTATTTAGAGTGAAATAACGCCATCTACTAAACGACCCACTTCTTTGTATTTTTCAATAACAGCATCTGGACTCTTCATAACTACATTAACTGAAACGCTCACGTAAGTGCCTTTTTTGGAAGTTGTTTTTTTTATCACTGCTCCAATATTATCAAAAATAGTTTCAATCGTATTCACTTTTGATGTATTTGATTTGATAATAAACTTATATAAATACTCAGAAGGCCAGCTAGCAGTGTCTTGTAGCTTTTCTTTTAAGTTATTATAAAATGTTTCTGGGTTAGAAGGTGTATCCATTATTTCTCACTAAGAGTACAAATATACATTATATCTGATTTTTTATTTCCCTTTTAAATCACGAATTTTACAATAATTAAAAATAATAATTTGAAGACTCAAAAAATTGCACTTATTGGAGGTCCAAGCACTGGAAAAACGACTTTGATTAACGCTCTTAAATCCAAAGGTTATTATTGTATGGAAGAAATTTCAAGACAAATAACACTTGATGCGCAAGAAAAAGGGATTGATCAGCTTTTTTTAGAGGACCCTTTATTATTTAGCAAACAATTATTGCTAGGCAGGCAAACACAGTTTTTGGAAGCAGACTCTATTAATGATAAGCTTGTATTCTTTGACCGTGGTCTTCCAGATGTTGTAGCGTATTTAGACTATTTAAAGACTAGCTACCCTGAATCATTTAAAGAAATTTGCAAAAAACACCCCTATGATGTGATATTTGTTTTAAAGCCCTGGAAAGCCATTTATGAGCAAGACAACGAACGTTATGAGACTTTTGAACAAGCGCTGGTAATTCATGATTTCCTTATTAATACCTACAAAGAGTTTGGATATACCATTATTGACACTCCTTTTGGAACCGTTCAAGAACGAATCGATTTTATTATAAATCATTTAGCTGGTAAAAAATGAAGCATCCAATTGAAATATTGGAACACTATTGGAATTTTTCTAAATTCAAGCCCGAACAAGAATCAATTATTGAGGCTGTTTTAGCTAATGAAGACTGTATAGCCCTGTTACCTACAGGAGGTGGTAAGTCGATATGCTTTCAAATTCCAGCCTTAATTAGAGAAGGTATATGTATTGTGATATCCCCTTTAATAGCCTTAATGCAAGACCAAGTTAATACTCTAAACGCTAAAGGTATTAAAGCAATGGCTTTAACCAGTGGGTTTAGTTATGACGACATCGATCGGATGTTAGATAACTGTATTTATGGAAACTATAAATTTCTGTATATATCGCCTGAAAGATTACAACAAGATTTAGTTCAACAACGCATCAAGCAAATGAACGTTAACCTTATCGCTGTTGATGAAGCACACTGTATTAGTCAATGGGGTCATGATTTTAGACCTGCATACAGAGACATAAAATCACTAAGAACACTACACCCCTCTGTAAATGTCATTGGACTCACAGCTTCAGCAACTTCAAAGGTCATAGAAGACATTAGTGAACAATTAGATTGTATTGATCCACAAATTTTTAAAACCTCTTTTCGGCGCGCAAACCTAGCTTATTTAAGCTTAGAGTGTGAAGACAAGCTTTTTAGAACCGTACAGGTACTAAAAAAATATACAGGAACCTCTATTATTTATGTTCGCAATCGAAAAGCCACTTTAGAAATATCTACTTATTTAAATAAAATAGGGATATCAAGTGGCTATTATCACGGCGGCTTGAGTGCAAAAGAAAAAGAGACACAGTTTGGTCTTTGGACCTCAAATTCAAACCAAGTAATGGTCGCTACCAATGCCTTTGGAATGGGTATTGACAAAGCCAATGTTCAAACTGTAATTCACCATAATTTACCCGAGAGCCTGGAGAGCTACTACCAAGAAGCAGGCAGAGCAGGGAGAAATGGAGAAAGAGCATATGCTGTTATACTTATAAATAGCGCTGATGAATTAGACTCTAAAAACAAGTATCTCAATTCGCTACCAGACATTAAATACTTAAAGAACGTTTACAAAAGACTGTGTAACTATTTCCAAATTTCGTATGGCGAAGGAGTCGATTCAGTGCACAGTTTTAACTTTAAACTCTTTTGTAGCACTTATAAACTACCCTCTTTATTGACTTATAATGCGCTTAAAACTTTAGACCGTACGAGCATCATTTCGTTAGAAGAGCGATTTAAAAATTCGGCATTTATAAAGATTCTGATAAAAAACTCGGCCTTGTTTGAATATCTTGAAAAACACCCAAAAAAAGCCCTTGTAATGAAAGTTATCTTAAGGGGACATGAAGGGGTTTTTGATCATTCAACCGAAATTTCAGTTCAAGACATTATTAAAAAAACTAAGCTCAATGAAGTTGAGGTTTCTGCGATACTAAACTCTTTAAATAAAGCCGAAATTATAGCATTTGAATCCTCAAAAACAGATGCTAAAATTACTTTCATTGAACCTAGAGAAGATGATAAAACGATTCATAGGATTTCTAAAATAATAAAACAACAACACGCATTAAAAAAAATACAATTGCAGTCCGTTTTTGATTATGTTAAAAATGATGGAATTTGTAAAAGTCATAAATTACTATCATATTTTGAAGAAACTGATTCTTTAGTTTGTGGAATCTGTTCTAGTTGCTTGAACAGTTTAAAAAACAAATCCGTTACAGAAAAGGATGCTCAATCAGTCCTGTCATTGCTAAGAAACAATGATCTATCTTCTAGAAAAATTGAAGTATTAACTACCTTTGATTCACACAAGTTAATCACTATACTTTCGGACCTTATGGAAAGAGATTTAATCGAAATAACCGAAAAAAATACATACAAACTTAAAGCGTTATGAAAAAAGAGGATATCCGTATTGTATTTATGGGAACACCGGAGTTTGCTGTCACAATTCTAGAAGGGTTGTTACATGAAAAATACCAAGTTGTAGGCGTCATTACAGCTCCTGATCGTCCGGCCGGGAGAGGTCAGAAAATCCATGAATCTGCTGTAAAAGTTTTTTCAAAGTCAAAAGATCTAACAGTATTACAACCAACAAACTTAAAAGATGAAACGTTCTTAAATGAGTTAAAACACTTAAATGCTAATTTGCAAATTGTTGTTGCTTTTAGAATGCTCCCTGAAGTGGTTTGGAAAATGCCAAAACTAGGGACTTTTAACCTTCATGCATCTTTACTCCCAGATTACAGAGGAGCCGCTCCTATAAATTGGGCGATCATTAACGGAGAAAACACCTCTGGTGTAACTACCTTTTTTATTGATGAAAAAATTGATACAGGTGCACTAATTCTACAATCAAATATAGCGATTGAGCCATCTGATACTGCAGGAAACCTACATGACAAATTAATGGTCCTTGGAAGTAAAGTGGTTATTAAGACAATTGAAAAAATAGAAAATGGTGCTGTAGAAACAATCATACAACCCTTAAAAGAAACAAAAACAGCCTATAAACTAAACAAAGACAATTGTAAAATTGTTTGGACTTCTAGCCTAGAATCTATCTACAATATGGTTCGTGGACTTCACCCCTATCCAGCTGCTTGGGCCCTTTTACAAAACGGAGAGGAGCAATTAAATATTAAGGTTTATGAAGTTAAAAAACACCATGAAAAACACGACTATCTTACAGGGCAACTAATACTTACCAAAAAGTCAATTAAGGTGGCTGTAAACATGGGATATATTGAATTAATAAATTTTAAATTCCCTGGAAAACGACAGATGGATGCTACTTCATTTTTAAATGGATTTACATTTCAGGAAAATGCACAAATGTTATAACTACAACAAATGAAAAGAAACGAACTAATCGACCACATGGCTTTAAATGCAGGCATTTCTAGAAAATCTGCAAACAAAGCTCTAGAAACTTTAATTGATGGTATTTCTGAAACACTTAAAAGAGGCGAACGAATTAATCTTAAAGGGCTTGGCAGCTTGACTCCATACCAAAGAGCTGCTCGAGTTGGACGGAATCCACAAACAAATGACCCCTTAAATATCCCTGCAAAAAAAACAATTAAATTTAAAGCAAGTCCTCAACTAATTAATAGTTTGAACTAGTATTTATATAATCTATTCATATTAAAAACGAATCAAAAATGATTTTATAAAAATAATTTATTATATTTCAGATGAATTAGTGTACTTATATATGTCAAATATTAATTTAAAAAAGGGTCATTTATTAATTGCAGAACCATCTATTATTGGAGATCTGTCATTTAATAGATCCATAATTCTAATTGCGGACCACAACAATGAAGGCTCTATTGGTTTTATTTTAAATAAGCCATTAGATTTCACTCTTCAAGATTTGATTCCGGAAATAGAAATTCCTTTTAAAGTATACAACGGTGGTCCTGTGGAACAGGACAACTTGTATTACATCCATAAAATCCCTGAACTTATTCCTAACAGTATTGAAATATCTAAAGGGTTATATTGGGGTGGTAATTTTGAAAAAGTGACCGAATTAATTCAAAACGATAAATTAAATAGTGATGATATTCGTTTTTTTCTCGGTTACTCAGGGTGGGAAACCAACCAACTAACATCTGAACTACGCTCAAATACTTGGATTCTTTCTGAAAATAATCTGCACAAAAGTATTATCGAAAAAGTAAACACAAGTTTTTGGAAAGAAAAAATGCTTGAATTAGGAGGTAACTACAGTATATGGTCTAATGCCCCTGAAAACCCCTCTTATAATTAAGTAAGTCTTATTGACATATTTAACTTTGCCAAGATACTTTGACTGATCTTAGTACTATAAGACTTTTTCCTAAAAGCAGTGATTGGCTGAATACCTTGAATTACGTTAGTAACAAATAATTCATCCGCTTTTTGCAGCTCAAACGGAGATATGGATTCCTCTACACATTCAAAATCTGGTAGTTTTTTTAGGATCTCAATTACTTGCTTACGCATCACACCTTTTAAACAACCATCTGTTAGAGGTGGCGTTTTAATGACAGTATCTTTTACTAAAAAAAGGTTGCCGTTGAGGGCCTCTACAATACTTTTGTTGGTATTAAGCAGCAAACAGTTATCATATTGATTTTCCTTGGCGTAAACGCTCCCTAGCACATTAAGAACCTTATTATTAGTCTTTAATGTTGACAATAAGCCTGGAGCAACATAAAAATCCTTAAAAAGTTCAATTGTACAACCAGACGAGTTTAGGAGATATAAATCGGAATTCAAAGACTCCGCAGTTATAAAGTACTCAATGTCATTAGTATCTGGAGTATAAAACCCACCTTGCTTTCTGAAAACGGTTAGTTTAACACGAAATGAATTTGAATTTGAATTGTTATGTGGTAACAAATCAAGAATTTGGGACTCTAAAAACTCAGGAGTGAATTCCATTGGAATCTCCATTCTTAAAATACGCATCGAAGCCATTAAACGAAAGTAGTGATCTTCCCAAAACAGTATTTTACCATTTAACGTTTTAATAGTTTCAAAAAGAGCATCGCCATAGGCTAGCCCTCTATTAGAAACTGCTACGGTTGCTTGTGCAGATGGAATTAAATGTCCGTTATTATTAATCATAAAAAAAGTCCTGTTAAAACAGGACAAATATAGTTTAAATACAACTGTTTTTTAGGAAGAGCCTAAGACTTTTTTTAGATCAGATATTTGATTATCCCATAACATCTTTGTTTCCTCGACTTCATCATCTTCAGAAAAATCAGTAACCATTAACGACACATCTTTAGTGATACCATCTAATTGAATTCTAATTTCAAAATACGATTGGTCATCATCATCATCAACCCATTTGAACTTGATGCGTTCTCCATTCTTTTTTGAAAGTAATTTAGCATCCTCCTCAGAGTCATCCCAAATAAAAGTAAACAACTCTCCTCTAGAGTTTACATTATCAGCAAACCACTCGGAAAGTCCTGAAGGGGTTGATATATATTGAAACAATAATTGTGGAGAGGCTTGTATAGGGAATTCTAATTCGAACTTGATTTTAGTGCTCATTTTTAATTTTGAATTTATAAAAATTCAATATATACATTAATTGGTTAGTTTTAAAGAAATTTTAATTTTTTTTATAGGGGTATTTATTTGTGAGGCGTTATTTTGTTTTTATATTTGCAGCCATCCAATTATGGCGAGGTAGCTCAGCTGGTTAGAGCGTCGGATTCATAACCCGGAGGTCGGGGGATCGTGACCCCCTCTCGCTACAAAAAAACCCTTGAATTATTCAAGGGTTTTTTTTATATAATTTAAGAAACTGTCTCTGTTAATTCTTCGAGGGTCAATAGTTTTTGCTCTCCAGTATGCATGTCCTTAAATAGGTATTTGTTTTGTGCTATTTCAGACGCGCCTACCATTACAACAAAAGGAATCTCCCTCTTGTTACAATACACCATTTGTTTTTTTATTTTTACAAAATCAGGATATAATTCTGAGGCTATATTTTTTGATCTTAAACGTGAAATCGCTCTTAAACAGTAAAGACTTTCTTCAGAGCCAAAATTGACAAACAATACTTTGGTAGCGGTTGTTTTGTTAGAGGGAAATAAGTTCAGTTCTTCCAGAACTAAATAAATTCGATCCAATCCAAAACTAATGCCAACGCCACTGACATCTTTAAGTCCAAAAATACCTGTAAGATCATCGTAACGTCCTCCCCCACCAATAGAACCCATAGGCACATCGGCTGGAGCAGAAACTTCAAATATAGCTCCTGTGTAATAATTAAGTCCACGAGCCAAGGTCACATCCATTTGTAAAGACGCTGATTTAAGCCCGATAGACGCAACAGAAGATGCTATAAACTCCAATTCTTCTACGCCTTTTATTCCTTCTATAGAAGTGTTTAAAATAGATTTTAAAGACTGTAGTTGTTCGTTAAAATTACCAGATAAATTGAATAAAGGTTGTAGTTTAGAAATGCCTTCATTAGAAATTCCCTTAGCAAGCATTTCTTCTTTAACTTTTACTTCGCCAATTTTATCAAGTTTATCCAAAGCCACCGTAAAATCAATAAGCTTGTCTTGAGCACCAATTAATTCTGCAATTCCAGCTAAAATTTTCCTGTTATTTATTTTTATAGTGACTCCTTTAAGGTTTAGGTCTGAAAACACCGCATCGTAGAGTTGAATAAATTCAACTTCTTGCCACAAGGACTTGGAACCAACAACATCGGCATCACATTGATAAAACTCTTGAAAACGTCCTTTCTGTGGACGATCTGCCCTCCAAACTGGTTGAATTTGATATCTTTTAAAAGGAAATACAATATCGTTTTGGTATTGTGCTACATAACGTGCAAAGGGCACAGTCAAATCGTAGCGCAATGCTTTTTCTGTAATTGAATTTGAAAACCGAGCTAGATTACCCTCCTCTAGTGCTTGTAAATCTGCCTTTTTTACTTTGTCTCCGGAGTTTAAAATCTTAAAGATTAAACGATCTCCTTCTTCCCCATATTTACCTAATAGAGTTTCAGAGAGCTCAAAACTAGGCGTTTCAATAGGTTGAAAACCAAATTTTTTGAAGTTTGACTTTATGGCACTAAAAATGTAGTCGCGATTTGCTAACTGCTTTGGAGAAAAATCTCTTGTCCCTTTAGATATGCGTGGTTTAGACACCATAGTTATGCTTTAATTACAAATATCTTTCTTTTTGTGAACCTATCCAATTAGATCATCAAAATACTTAAACAGTTCTCCTTTAGTAATGGTAGATCCTTGCTTAATTAGCTCAAATATTTTTTTGTTTTTATCAGTTTCAACAGATTTATCTGCGTTAAAAAGTTCAACTTCATCCGACATTAAGTTCTCTCTAAGCCAAGCAAATCCTTCTTTAGTGCTAAGATCAATTTCCTCTCGTTTTATTTTGAGTCCTATCAGTCTTAACTGGGTCTCACCTGCATAAAACAAATACATATGCTGTGGCGCGATGTTTTCTAAATAGTCCACTTTTGACAAGACCCCTTCCCATACCAAATCACTAAAAATATCGAGTTCTTCTTCAGCCACCTCGGGTTTCTGTTCCTTAATTTCTTTCCATTCGTTAGCCGTGATGGATTGCGTTGCGAGGAAATTAATAAACTCCTGGTTTAGCTCTTCAAACTGTTCTTTTGTTAATCGTGTGTATTTCATCCTTAATTATAGTTAAAAAAAATGCGCCTTATTTAATAGGCGCAAATTTATAAAAATTAGATTAAATTAATAATAAATGAAGCTACGAAAAGAAAAAAAGCCCACACATAAGTGTAGGCTTTTTGAACTTGTAATTTTAATGTTTAATAACTGCAAATATTAATTGCCTGCTATTATTTCAAACGGCAAATCAACTGCTACATCTCTGTGAAGACGAATAACAGCGTTATATTTACCAAGGCGTTTGACATTACCTCCAGTAACATTAATAAATTTCTTGTCAATTACGTGACCAGCTTTATCTAAAGATGCCGCTAGGTCTATATTGTTGACAGATCCAAATAATTTATCTCCAGTACCAACTTTTGCTGATATTTTGATTTCTAAAGCTTTTAGTGCTTCCGCTATTGCTTGTGCTTCATCAACGATTTTCTTTTCTTTAAAAGCGCGTTGTTTTAAGTTTTCTGCTAATACTTTTCTAGCAGATACCGTAGCAAGAATGGCTTTACCACCAGGAATTAAAAAGTTTCTACCATAACCGTTTTTAACTGTTACAACATCATCTTTAAACCCCAATCCTTCTACGTCATGTTTTAATATAAGTTCCATAGTTATAATAGTTTTATTTCAATAAATCAGCTACGTACGGCATCAATGCTAAGTGTCTTGCTCTTTTCACGGCAACAGAGACCTTTCTTTGATACTTTAATGAAGTTCCTGTTAAACGTCTTGGTAATAACTTACCTTGTTCGTTTACAAATTTTATTAAAAAGTCTGGATCTTTATAATCGATATACTTGATACCTGATTTTTTGAAACGACAATATTTTTTAGCTTTGTTGGTGTCAATATTTAAAGGCGTTAAATATCTGATTTCACCATCTTTTTTTCCTTTGGCTTGTTGTTCTATAGACATAATTACGCTTTTTCTTTAAGTTTAACTCTTCTTCTTTCAGCCCATGAGATTGCATGCTTATCTAAACTAACTGTTAGATAACGCATAAAACGCTCGTCACGTCTAAATTCTACTTCTAAAGGGCCTATAGCCTCTCCAGGTGCAGTAAATTCAAATAAGTGGTAAAAGCCACTTTTTTTGTTTTGAATTGGATATGCTAATTTCTTTAGCCCCCAATCTTCCTTCGATACCATCTTTGCTCCTTTAGAAACGAGTAAGTCCTCGTATTTCTTTACTGTTTCCTTTATCTGTGTGTCAGATAAAACGGGATTCAAGATGAAAACAGTTTCGTAATGATTCATAAATTTTATAATTATTTGTTTTAAAATGGCTGCAAAAATAGGTATTAATTATTGTTTAGGCAACATTATACTGTTTTATTTATTTGATGAGAATTAATTCGTTTAACGGGTTTTAATGAGTTTAAACGATTTATTTTTTGTAATATTGTCTTCTAACGACTCACGTAACAATAAAAAATGACTTTAAATTGTGTGATTGTTGACAACAATCCAAACCAACGATTAGCTACTTTGAAGCTTATTAATGACCATCCTTCATTAAATTTGATTGGAGAATTTAGTTCCCCTCTTGATTCAAAAAGGTTTTTGTTAACCACTAGAGTTGACCTTATTATTATGGATGTTAATTTCCCTGTGTTAGACGGATTTGACTTGCTTGATATTTATGAAACTCAGACCACTACAACACCCCCTTTTGTTGTTATTGTTAGTGATGACAAATCTCAAGCGTTTAGAGCCTTTAACTATAATGTAATGGATTTCCTTTCTAAACCTGTTACTAAAAATAGATTTAACGAGGCAATTTCCAGAACCGTTTTACAATCTAAAATGGTTCAAAATTTTGAAGATTTTGACAGCGAACATATTTTTGTAAAAAGCAACTTGAAAAAGCAAAAAATTTATATCAATGAAATTAAATGGATTGAGGCACTTGGTGATTACGTGAAATTGATAACCAATGATAAAAGTTTTGTCATTCTCTCTACAATGAAAGCTTTTGAAAATGAACTTCCAAAAGGCTTGTTTTTAAGAATTCATAAATCATACATCGTCAACCTTAAAAAAGTAGACAGGTATGACAGTAAACATGTAGAAATTGAAAAAGTGAAACTTCCTTTAAGTAGAACACGTAAAACTGAACTAAGTCAGGCCTTGGATGTAATAATCAATTAATAATTATCTACATTAATTAGGACCCTCACTGCTCTGTAGTCCTTTGTACTCAAAAAAGTAGTTTTAATTTTATTTATGACTCTCTTGGTTTTTACTAATGATTGGTTTTTAGGAATTTTTAATAGTATGTTTTTATGGTATTGATTTCTTATTCTTGAAACAACTGGAAACTCAGGCCCCAAAACATTGTCTTTAAAAACACTTCGTAAACTCGTAGCTAACCACTCGGCACCATCATTTACTTTGCTATAGTCCTTATGCTTGAGCGTTAGCTTAATAATGCGACAGTATGGAGGATATTTGTAAATACGCCGATCTTCAAGTTGCTCAATAAACATAGACTCATAATCATTTATAGAAACTTTTTGAAGAATGGTATGATTTGGATTATATGTTTGTATGACTACCTTTCCTCTAATATCGGTACGACCGGCACGTCCTGAAACTTGTTGTAGTAACTGAAAACTACGCTCATGAGCTCTAAAGTCAGGGAAATTAATTAACTGGTCAGCATTAAGGACGCCTACTAATTTTACATACCTAAAGTCAAGCCCTTTAGTTACCATTTGAGTGCCAACCAAAATATCAACCTCTTTGTTTTCAAAACTAGAAATAATTCGGTCGTAACTATATTTCCCCCTAGTAGTATCTAAATCCATTCTAGCAACCTTAGCGTCGGGAAATAGGTTTTCTATTTCTTCTTGAATTTGTTCTGTTCCAAACCCCTTACTATCAATCTCAACGCCACCACAAGCTCCACATGTATTTTGCATCGCCATCACATAACTACAATAGTGACATCTTAATTGATTTTTATATTGATGAAAAGTTAGACTGACATCACAATTAGGACACTCTGGAGTGTGCCCACAAGTATGGCACGAAACTATTGGCGAGTATCCGCGGCGATTTTGAAATAAAATCACTTGAAAACCAGACTCTAACGCTTCTTTAATCTCAGTAAGCAGTCGATCGCTAAAATGATGTGTCATTCGTTTACGTTTGTACTTATCTTGCAGGTCTACCAATTCAATTTCTGGCATAAGAACATTATTAAAACGATGGGTTAGCGGGATATAACCATACTTATTTTGCTTCTTTGCATTATAATAACTTTCAATACTTGGAGTTGCTGAACCTAAGAGGGTTTTAGCCTTAAACAAAGAGGCTAATACGATTGCTGTGTCACGAGCATGGTAACGTGGTGCAGGATCAAACTGTTTGTAGGATTGCTCGTGCTCTTCATCAACTATGACAAGCCCAAGATTACTAAAAGGAAGTAAAACAGACGAACGAGCGCCTATGATAACTCTTGCTGAATCCGAATTATTAAGAACATGGTTCCAAACTTCAAGCCGCTCATTTTGAGTATAACGCGAATGGTAAACTGCTATTTGATTCCCAAAATAACGCTGTAATCTGTGAACTAATTGCGAGGTTAACGCTATTTCTGGAACCAAATACAAGACTTGCTTACCCTGAGCAATAACGGCTTCCATTTTCTTTACATATATTTCTGTCTTTCCAGAGGATGTAACGCCATGTAACAAACTAATATCAAAGGTTTCAAACGACGTGTTAATTTCTTTTAAAGCTACTTCTTGATACTTGTTTAGGGATTTTGATACACTTTTCTCTGAGTCTTCAAACTTAATACGATCGGTTTGAAAAAAGTATTCTTCAAAAACACCTTTGTCAATCAACGTTTTGATTTGTGTAGAAGTAGCTGTGCTTTTTGATTTTAACTCCGACACTTTTACTTGAGGTCTCTGTGGCGCTAATGCAAAGTAATTTAACACAATTTCTCGTTGTTTCGCAGAACGACCTAAAAGAGTTAATAACCCCTGCAATGCATCTTCATGCTCGTAATTTGAATGAATCTTAACACACCTAATTAGTTTTGGCTTATATTTCTCTAAGACCTCTTGTTCAACAACAATAGCCTTTTTGTCTAATAAATTTTGTAAAACTGGAAAAGCATTTTTTTTATTTAGTATGGTATTAATTTCATCAATTTTCAAGCTAGACTGTTGTTGTAATGCTTCACAAACTAAATACTCTTCGTCACTTAACAAGGACGACTCCAAAACAATAGATTTGTGTAAAGAAATTAACGTTTCACTTTCAAGTAAAAACACACTAGGTAGAGAGGCTCGCAAGACCTCTCCCATTGTACACATATAGTAATTGGAAATCCATTCCCATAATTGAAACTGAAATGGATTTAGAATAGGAGATTTATCTAAAATACTATGAATCGATTTTGCTTCATATGCCGTAGGAGCCTCCTTATGAACTTTATAAACAATCCCTGTATAAATATTTCGCTTCCCAAATGGGACAGCAACCCTAAACCCCGGTTTTAAAAACTGAGCTTCTGCAGCTGTAATAGCATAGGTAAAGTTCCGTTCTAAGGGTAACGGCAAAATCACCTCCACAAAATCCAAAGTTGTTAGCTGCATTTTTTCTTTAAAAGTTGAAGGGATGAGTTTAACTCATGTCCTAGGAGAATAATGTTTGCATTCAACCAAAAATAAAATAAAAGAATTAACAAAGCCCCTATAGACCCATACAACTCGTTATATGTTGAAAAATTTTCGATATAAAGACCGAACAAGTAAGAGGATAACAAAATTAAAAACGTGGTAAATAATGCGCCTACGGAAAAGAAACTAGACAATCTACCATCTTTAGTTCCAAAATAATATATGGTAGCCATGCTGATATAGGTCATTAGTACAAAAAAGAAATACTTGGCTTTGGTAACCCAAAACAATTCACTGACAGCATCACCAGCTGTAAATCTTTCAAGAACTGGTGGGATTAAATAGATCTGAGCATATCCAAAGCCAACGACTGTAAATATCAAAAAAACCACCAAAATAATAGCAACCCCAAGAGCATAAACATATTGTTTGATAAAGTGTCGATTCATTTGTTGGTGATATGCATTTTCGAATGCTGAAAAAACAGCATTAACTCCATTAGCCATTAAAAACATCGAGATTAAAAAAACGGTAGACAACAATCCACCTGTATGCGTCTGGTTAATATTTTCAAAAATATTTTCGTTGAAGAATTCAGAAGTATGGGGCGGTAAAATGGAGTCTAAAAAGTTTAAAAAATCACCCTTAAAATTATCAAATGGAATGTATGGTATTAAAATAATAATAAATAATAAAAATGGAAATATGGCCGTAAAAAAACTAAACGCAATAGCACTGGCGCGAGTTGTAAGTGCCCCTTTAAAAATTCCAATAATGTACATCTCAAGAAGATCAAATAAAGAAAGACCTTCAAAACCAGGAAGTTTAATCCGTTTCAAAAGTTTAGCTATCCAGTTAAGAATAGGGATTTTGTCAATTTTATTTTCTAGAGATGAACTCATTAAACCGCTTTAAGGCTAAGGTCCATGTTGGACACTGAGTGCGTCAAAGCCCCGCTAGAAATATAATCAACCCCACATTCAGCATAATGCCTAAGGGTCACTTCGTCTATTCCACCAGAAGATTCAGTTAAGCATTGGTCTCCTATAAGCTCAATAGCTTTTTGTGTATCGGTATAATTAAAATTATCAATTAAGATTCGATAGACGCCATCATTTTTTAAAATCTCCGAAATTTCATCTAAGTCTCTAGCTTCAACCACTATGGGAAGGTCTAATTCGTTTTCTTTTAAATAATCTTTAGTCATTGTGATCGCCTTGGTAATCCCCCCTGCAAAATCAATATGATTATCTTTAAGCATGATCATGTCATATAATGCAAAACGGTGATTAACTCCACCACCTATTGCTACAGCCCACTTTTCTAAAACCCTAAAGCCTGGAGTTGTTTTACGAGTATCTAATATTTTAGTGTTGGTTCCTTTAAGAAGTTCAACATAAGAATTGGTTTTGGTAGCAATCGCGCTCATACGCTGCATGGCATTCAAAACTATTCGTTCTGCCTTTAAGATAGATTGTTTAGAGCCTTCTACATAAAAGGCTATATCTCCAAATTTTACAGAGTCTCCGTCATTGATTAGTACTTCTACAACTAAGTTAGAATCAACATAATGAAATACTTGCTTGGCAAAATTGACACCAGCTATAATGCCATTGTCCTTAATTAATAGTTTTGCTTTTCCAGTCGCATTGGAAGGAATGCAAGCTAAAGAACTGTAATCTCCTTCTCCAACATCCTCTCGAACAGCATTTTCAATTATTAAGTGTACTTCATTTTTAAATTGTGCGTTGGTAATCATATTTGTAACTTTGTAGCTAAAATATGAATTGTTAGGGAAATATGTAACTAATTCTATAACCTTATTCAAAAATAATTTAACATTTATAAATGGAGATTAAACTCATTGCCATAGGGAAGACCGATAAAGCTGAGTTAGATCAGCTTATAAGAAGCTATCAAAAAAGGCTATCACATTATGTACGATTTTCATTTGAAATCATTCCTGACTTAAAAAACAGCAAAAACCTGTCTGAATCACTCCAAAAAGAAGAGGAAGGAAAGTTGATTTTAAGTAAAATATCAATTAGTGATCAGCTTGTTTTGTTGGACGAAAACGGTAAAGAATTTAATTCTATAGGCTTTTCAGATTTCCTTCAAAAACAGATGAATTCAGGCCTTAAACGCCTTGTATTGGTCATTGGTGGTCCCTATGGGTTTTCGGAAGCTGTATACAAAAAGGCTTCCAGTCAATTAGCACTATCAAAAATGACATTTTCGCACCAAATGGTCCGTTTATTTGTAGTTGAGCAAATTTACCGTGGATTTACAATTCTAAAAAACGAACCTTATCACCATCGCTAGCACAAAAAAAACTCTATGAAAATTGTATTTGCCACTAATAACCCAAATAAAATTAAAGAGGTTCAATCTCTCATTCCTTCTCATATCACGCTAGTTAGCCTTGAGGCTATTGGATGTTCTGAAGAAATTCCAGAAACGCAAGACACCATCAAAGGAAATGCCATTCAAAAAGCCGCTTACATAAAACAAAATTACGGTCTCGATTGCTTTGCAGACGACACAGGCCTAGAAGTGACGGCTCTAAACGGAGCTCCTGGTGTTTACTCCGCAAGATACGCAGGACCTGAAAGAAGTTCAGAGGCAAATATGAACCTATTATTATCAGAGCTAAAATCTAAATCAGACAGGTCGGCCCAATTTAAAACAGTCGTAGCACTGCATTATAATGGGGAAATCATACCGTTTGAAGGGATTTGTGAAGGGAAAATTACAAAAGAAAAAAAAGGAACTGGTGGTTTTGGTTACGACCCCATATTTAAACCACTCGAAGAGACACTTACTTTTGCAGAGCTTTCAACAGAGCGAAAAAACCAAATTGGACATCGTGGCAAAGCAGTTAGGAAATTGGTAGACTATTTAAATTTTCTTTAAATAAAATAACACTATATTTGCCGCTTGAAATTCCTCAGGGTGAGGATGTGTTACATGAAGCTTGGTTATAGTATGTTCGATATGCTTCTAAGTAACACTTAGTCATATATCGAATAAAATTACAAGAAATGAATGCATTCCATAAACTTGGACTTGAAGATCATTTGATCCAAGCCGTGACCGATTTAGGTTTTGAAACCCCTAGTGAAGTACAAGAAAAAACAATCCCCCTATTATTAGAAGATGATATAGATCTCGTTGCCTTAGCGCAAACAGGTACTGGTAAAACAGCTGCTTTTGGGTTTCCTATGCTCCAAAAAATAGACATTGACAGTCGTACGACTCAAGGGCTTATTTTGTCACCAACAAGAGAACTTTGTTTACAAATTACCAACGAAATGAAACTCTATGGTAAGCATTGTAAAGGCCTTAATGTTACTGCTATTTATGGCGGTGCTAGTATTACGGACCAAGCTAAACAAGTAAAAAGAGGGGCACAAATTATAGTCGCAACTCCAGGAAGAATGAAAGATATGATTAGCCGTAGGTTGGTTGATATTTCAAAAATTGAATATGCAGTCCTAGATGAAGCTGATGAGATGCTGAACATGGGATTCTTTGAGGATATCACAGAAATCTTATCACATACACCCGATGAGAAAAGCACTTGGCTCTTTTCGGCAACAATGCCAAAAGAAGTTTCCTTAATTGCAAAAAAATTCATGGCCAACCCCACTGAAGTTACCGTTGGACATAAAAACATGGGAAGTAAAAATGTGTCTCATGAGTACTTCCTTGTAGGAGCGAGAGATCGCTACCAAGCTCTAAAACGTTTGGCTGATGCAAATCCAGAAATATTTTCTGTGATTTTCTGTAGAACCAAAAGAGATACTCAAAAAGTAGCAGAACAACTTATAGAAGATGGTTACAGTGCCGGCGCATTACACGGCGATTTAAGTCAAAACCAACGTGACGTAGTGATGAAGTCTTTCAGAGCTAAACAGATTCAAATGTTAGTTGCTACCGATGTGGCTGCACGTGGAATTGATGTGGATGACATTACACATGTTATAAATTATCAGTTACCGGATGAAATAGAAACCTATACGCACCGAAGTGGCCGTACTGGTCGTGCTGGGAAATCAGGAATTTCTATGGTTATAGTTTCTAAAAGTGAAGTACGAAAAATAAAAAGTATTGAACGTATTATTCAAAAAGATTTTATTAAAAAGGAAGTTCCTAGCGGGATGGAAATTTGTGAAGTTCAATTGAAGGCACTCGCTAGCAAGATCCATGATACTGAGATCAACCATGAAATTGATCCTTATTTAAATGATATTAATAGTTTATTTGAAGATGTTTCAAAAGATGAACTCATCAAAAAATTCTTTTCAGTAGAGTTTACTCGTTTCTTTAACTACTATAAGAAAACTAAAGATTTAAATTCTCCATCTGAGGGAAGTCGTTCAGATAATTATGAAAAAGACGATAATTCAGCACGCTTTTTCATCAATATAGGAAGCAAAGATGGATATGATTGGATGAGGTTAAAAGATTTCCTTAGAGATACTTTACAGCTCAATCAAGATGATGTGTACAAAGTAGATGTTAAAGAAAGTTTTGCCTTTTTTAATACTGATGCAGCTCATAAAGACAAGGTTTTAGAATTTTTCACAGACTTTAAACAGGACGGACGATTTGTTAATGTTGAAATTACTGAGAAAAAGAGTCGAGATCGCAACCGCGGTGGCGGTGGCGGCGGACGTCGTTCCAGCGGCGGTTATGGTGGTGGTGGAAAAGGTCGAAACGATCGTTCTAAAGGCTCTGGATATGGTTCTGGATTTAGATCTGAAGGGAAGTCACGTAGGAGCGATAGTGGATCTTCTAGCAGATCTCCAAGACGATCTTCTGATTTTAAACCAAAAGGAGGCGATTTTTCAAGACCAAGAAAAAGTCGTAGATAGTAAACTAAGGTGTTAATTTTAAGTCAAAATTTAAATTGATAATCTTAGTGTAGTATTTGTTTACTATTTTTAGGACTTAACTATTAGTATGAAATTACAAATCACTTTATTTTTGTTATTGACGCTTCCTTTTTTAGGGGTCACTCAAAACTATGCGACTGTTAAAGGAAAGATTATAAAATCTGAAACTTTGAGTCCAATGGAAAGTGTAAATATTGTGAACTTAAACCAAGTCATTGGGACTACTACAAATACTGAGGGTGAATTTGAAATTCGTGCAAAAGCCAATGACACACTACACCTCTCCTACTTAGGTTACAAATCAATTAAAGTAAAAGTTAGTAATG
>Ga0209632_10000454_pt1 | contig 42478 bp, 44 predicted proteins | sample COG_10_FD_184754 | JGI IMG/M metagenome (GOLD analysis project Ga0209632, IMG submission 184754) | Pelagic Microbial community sample from North Sea - COGITO 998_met_10 (SPAdes) (version 2) | ecosystem: Environmental > Aquatic > Marine > Neritic zone/Coastal water | place: Helgoland, sampling... | reverse complement strand
CGCCATAAACCAAAAATAGCAAGCTGATCATCACAAAGCCAACCACAGCAAGGGTCTGGCCCAAAAGGATCACCGCGACCCCAAGGTTTGTGGAAAAGAATTCGTTCATACCTTTGGTATCCCTCGCTCCTCGCGTTCAGCAGTGCTGATGTGCGCCTGAATATTGGCTGACAGGACAGCCGGGTCGTTTGATGGGCTGTAAACCGTATCTTGTCTAAAAATACCAGCCTTCACCGCATGGTTTTTCGATGAAATTATCGCTCTTTGCGCCGCAAAACCGTTGCAGCCCCAAAGACCGTGCCAAGTCGCATCAATCTTTGGCCCGCAATAGCGGTCTTGCCGGTTCGTCAAAGACACATCCATGAGATTACTCCGCCGCAAGAGGCGCGGAATTCCGCGCTTTTGCATTGGCCGAAAGCTCCGCCATCAAAACACTGGCCCGTGCAATCGGATTGCTGAGATAATAATCACTTATCGCCTGTCCAAAATCACCCTGAGCCATTTTTACACTTGTCACGGCCTGCCATTCATTTTCTGGCACAACATCAATCGCAGCCAAATGGGGGACTGCTGCCACCATGTGCGTGCGCAACTGCGCCAAGTTATCAAAGGGCAGCGCTGCGCCCAACTCAGCCGACATCGCCCGAAGAATAGCCCAATTTTCCTTGGCCTCACCCGGTGCAAAGCCAGCGCGCTGCGCCAATTGCGGCCGCCCTTCGGTGTTGACAAAAACACCGTTTTCTTCAGTGTAGGCCGCGCCTGGCAGGATAACATCTGCGCGATGCGCCCCGCGATCGCCGTGGCTGCCTTGGTATATCACGAAGGCCCCTGGAGCGATCTCCATTTCATCAGCTCCCAAGTTGTAGATGACCTCAGCGCCATCGACTGCCGCAGCAATACCCCCTTCGGTGGTACATCCCAGATCCATAGCGCCCACCCGTGCGGCGGCTGTGTGCAGGATCAATAATTTGCTGCTTGTTTTTTCACAAAGTTCCATCGTGGCCGCCAAAACCGCCGCGCCATCTTCGCCTTGCAAGGCCGCCTGCCCGAGAACCACAACAGAGGGCTGATCTAGAGTCACTTTATGATCTTTCTTGAGTAAGGCCTGCAAATCTGCGCGCCCTGTGCCAACATGCACATAGTCATAGGTCAAATCGACTGGCTCACCAATCAGACCAATTGTGGCGCCCCGGCTCCAAGCCTTGCGGATGCGGGCATTTAGGACCGGCGATTCGATCTTGGGATTCGTGCCAATCAACTGGATCATCTGCGCTGTTTCGAGATCCTCAACCCGTGCGGTGCCGACATAGGCGCTCCGATTGCCCTCTGGCAGTTTTGCCCCATCTGTCCGGCACTCAATTTTGCCGCCCAATCCAGATATCAGCTGCTGAAGCGCATAAGAGGCCTCGGTCGAGACCAAGTCCCCCAGCAAAGCGGTCACCCGTTTGCCCGCTATAGCCGAAGCCGCAGCTGACAGCGCTTCTGGCCAAGTTGCAGGGCGCAATTTGCCTGCCTCACGAATATAGGGCCGATCTAAGCGCTGACGGCGCAAGCCATCCCAAACAAAGCGCGACTTATCGGCCAACCACTCCTCGTTCACCCCATCATGGTTGCGTGGCAAAAACCGCATCACTTCCCGGCCCTTCGTATCCACACGGATATTGGACCCCAGCGCATCCATCACATCTACGGAATCGGTTTTGCTCAACTCCCAAGGACGGGCGGTAAAAGCATAGGGTTTGGACACCAAAGCTCCAACCGGACAAAGATCGATGATATTGCCCTGCAAGTTGCTATCGAGCGTTTGGCCAAGATAGCTTGTGATCTCAGAGTCTTCACCGCGCCCGGTTTGGCCCATCTGGGTGAGACCGGCGACTTCGGAGGTGAAACGCACGCAGCGGGTGCAAGAAATGCAGCGCGTCATATGGGTCTCAACCAATGGCCCCAAATCCAAATCCTCTGTCGCCCGCTTGGGCTCACGGAAACGGCTGAAATCTACCCCGTAAGCCATGGCTTGATCTTGCAGATCACATTCGCCGCCCTGATCGCAAATCGGACAATCCAGCGGGTGGTTGATGAGCAGAAACTCCATCACCCCTTCCCGGGCTTTTTTCACCATCGGAGAATTCGTTTTTACAACTGGCAATTGGCCTTCCGGGCCAGGACGTAGATCGCGCACCTGCATCGCACATGAGGCCGCGGGCTTCGGCGGCCCTCCGACGACTTCCACCAGACACATTCGACAGTTGCCAGCAATGGTCAAACGCTCATGATAACAAAAACGCGGCACCTCGACCCCGACCTGCTCACAGGCTTGGATCAACGTCATCGCGCCGTCTACTTCGATTTCTTGATCGTCGATGATGATTTTTCGCAGGTCAGACATATCTACTTCGCTTTCAGCAATTTTCCAATCGCGGAGCCTGCTTCAATTTCAGCAAGCCCCAAGGTGCAATAGGTCGCGGGTTGTTCAGGGATAACCCCATGATCTGCAAGTCGCTCTTGAGCAATGCTCAAAACACGCTTTTTTTCCATGGGATCTTTGACAAAGGCCGTCACCTCTTGGGCCGAATAACCCAGCGATTGCGCCTCTGTCTCGAGAGTTTTAATGTAAAACAGAGCCTTGAGCATCCGTGCCGAGATACTCGGGCAGGTTTTACGAATGACATTGGCCATAGAAATCGAAATCAACCCTTCGTTGAGTGCAGCCTCTTGAGCCAAACCCTTCGCAGCACTCGCCGGCGCCGGCACGCAGCACAGCGCAAAGGCACCAGCCTTTAGCGTGGTGCGGATAGCAGCAGAAGGTGAGGCGAATAGGGTCATTTTTATTCAGCCGCCACACCACGCCGGGGTTGACGCTTATGGGCGATACGCGCCTCAATATCGTCGCGGAAATGTCGAATGAGCCCCTGGATAGGCCAGGCGGCCGCATCCCCAAGGGCGCAAATTGTATGGCCCTCGACTTGTTTGGTCACATCCAGCAACATATCAATTTCTTCTGGTGCCGCATCACCGCTCACCAGCCGCTCCATCACACGCATCATCCAGCCGGTGCCCTCGCGGCAGGGGGTACACTGGCCGCAGCTTTCATGCTTGTAAAATTTTGCCAAACGCCAAACAGCTTTGACCACATCCGTCGATTGATCCATCACAATGACGGCCGCAGTGCCCAGACCTGAACGCTGAGCCCGCAGCCAGTCAAAATCCATAATCGCATCTTGCCGCATCAGGGAGCCGGGCAACATCGGCACGGAAGATCCTCCCGGGATCACCGCTTTGAGATTGTCCCACCCCCCACGGATCCCGCCACAATGCTTTTCAATCAGCTCGTCAAATGGGATCGACATCGACTCCTCGACAACGCAGGGATTATTGACATGGCCGGAAATTGCAAATAGCTTGGTACCCGTGTTGTTGGGACGACCAAACCCTGAGAACCAGGCACCACCCCGGCGCAAAATGGTTGGCACAACTGCGATAGATTCCACATTGTTCACCGTGGTCGGACAGCCATAGAGCCCCGCCCCCGCAGGAAACGGTGGTTTCATCCGCGGCATGCCTTTCTTGCCCTCAAGACTCTCCAAAAGCGCTGTTTCCTCACCGCAAATATACGCCCCTGCCCCATGATGCAGGTAAATGTCGAAATCCCAGCCCGATTTGGCCGCATTCTTACCGACCAGCCCGGCGTCATAGGCTTCATCAATCGCGGCCTGTAGCGCTTCTCTTTCGCGGATATACTCGCCGCGAATGTAGATATAACATGCATGGGCATTCATCGCGAAGGAGGCAATCAGACAGCCTTCAATCAGCGTATGCGGATCATGGCGCATGATTTCACGGTCTTTACAGGTGCCCGGCTCGGATTCATCCGCATTCACGACCAAATAGGACGGACGGCCATCGCTTTCCTTGGGCATAAAAGACCACTTCAAGCCGGTTGGAAATCCCGCCCCGCCGCGGCCGCGCAGCCCGGAGGCCTTCATCTCATCTATGATCCAATCGCGGCCCTTTTTGATCAAAGCGGCCGTGCCATCCCAATGGCCCCGCGCCTTGGCACCTTTCAATGTGCGCTCGTGCATCCCGTAGAGATTGGTGAAAATACGATCTTGATCTTTCAGCATTTCATTCAGCCTTTATCTGCATCGCGGCGCGCACGCCAAATTTGAAAGGTGACAACGAGTGACCAAACCATTGCAGCCATAACGACTAAATCCAGCAACAGCATGTAACGGCTCGAAATATCAAGCTGCATAGCGGCCCATTGCATACCCAGCCAAATCAGCATCGCACCGGCAATGACCAGACTGGCTGTCCGGCCTTTCTTGGCTTGCATATGATCTTTTTGACTGTGCATTTCGTGTTTGGTGTTTCAACTCAGTGTCTTTGCCAGTGGGCGTTTAGTTACTCGGTCTCTTTCGCCTTGGCGGTTTTGGCCTTTGGTGCGGCCTTCGCTTTGGTCTTTGGAGTGGCTTTCGCTTTCGCTGCCTTCCCCAACCATGGAGTTAGGAGCGGCACTTCGCTGCCGTCAATGCGTTTGACCGTATCGCCCAAGTCGACAGCCAATTGCACAGAAGCGTTGAAAGCCGCTTTGCCGGCCTCGTGATCTTGCAAGGAGGTCAAGCCCATGGCCGGCTCCGCGGCGTAACGGCCGGTTTGCGATCCGGGCGTTGGAACTTTGCCTGCTGCCAAATCATCAATCAAGGCTACAAATTTTTCCGCCGTAAGATCCTCATAGTAATCTTTGCCAATTTGCACCATCGGCGCATTTGCGCAGGCCCCTAAACATTCCACCTCTTCCCAGCTGAACTTCCCATCCCCCGAAACGACATGAGGTTTGTTGGCAATTTTTTCTTTGCAAATAGAGACCAAATCTTCTGCACCGCAAATCATGCAAGTGGTGGTGCCGCAGATTTGAAAATGCGCAATCTGGCCCACAGGTTGAAGCTGAAACATGAAATAGAAGGTCGCAACCTCAAGAACCCGAATATAGGCCATGCCCAAAAGATCAGCCACCGCCTCAATTGCTGGGCGTGTCAGCCAACCTTCTTGTTCTTGGGCGCGCCACAACAAAGGGATCACCGCACTGGCCTGCCGACCCTCAGGGAATTTGGTCATCTGCGCTTCCGCCCAAGCCTGATTGGCAGGTGTGAACGCAAAGGCGCTAGGTTGATCTGCGTGTAGACGACGAAGCATATAAGGCCCCTGTTATTTAAGCGTTCAAAGACGCAACATAGATTTCATAAGGAACGGCGTGGCAAGTCATCGGTCGATCTCTCCAAACACCACATCCATCGTACCAATTATTGCAGCCACATCTGCCAGCTGGTGCCCTTTACACAGGTGATCCATCGCTTGCAGATGCAAAAATCCCGGTGCTCTAATCTTGCTGCGGTAGGGTTTATTCGTGCCATCCGCGACCAAATATACCCCAAACTCACCCTTGGGGGCTTCAACGGCGGCATAGACTTCACCCGCCGGAACATGAAAACCCTCAGTGTAAAGTTTAAAGTGATGGATCAAAGCTTCCATGGATTGTTTCATCTCACCGCGTTTTGGCGGGGTTATTTTCCCGCGCGCCATGACATCGCCCGGCTCCTGGCGCAATTTACCAATCGCTTGCTTGATGATCGACACAGATTGGCGCATCTCCTCCATGCGGCACAGATAGCGGTCATAACAATCGCCATGTTTCCCAACAGGAATATCAAACTCAAACTCATCATAGCATTCATAGGGCTGCGCCCGACGCAGATCCCAGGCAAAGCCAGAGCCGCGCACCATAACGCCGCTAAAGCCATATTTCTGGATATCGTCTTCTGTAACCACACCGATATCCGCATTGCGCTGCTTGAAAATCCGATTTTCTGTCAACATCGTGTCGATGTCTTGCAAAACTGCTGGGAAGGTCTGGGCCCATTCTTCGATATCATCGATCAAAGCATCTGGCAGATCTTGATGCACCCCGCCCGGGCGAAAATAGGCCGCATGCAGACGCGCACCGCAGGCCCGCTCATAAAAAATCATCAGCTTTTCGCGCTCTTCAAACCCCCAGGTCAATGGGGTCATCGCCCCCACATCCATTGCCTGTGTGGTCACATTGAGCAAATGGTTGAGCACCCGCCCAATTTCAGAATAGAGCACTCGGATAAGGCTGGCGCGGCGCGGCACAATTGTGCCGGTCAGCTTTTCGATTGCCAAACACCAGGCGTGCTCTTGGTTCATCGGCGCCACATAATCAAGCCTGTCAAAATAGGGCAAGTTTTGCAGATAGGTCCGGCTTTCCATTAGCTTTTCTGTGCCGCGGTGTAACAGTCCAATATGCGGATCACAGCGCTCCACAATCTCGCCATCCAATTCCAGAACCAGCCGCAACACACCATGCGCCGCCGGGTGCTGTGGACCGAAGTTGATATTGAAATTGCGTATCTTTTGCTCGCCGGTCAAAGCGTCGTCAAATTTGGAGCCGTCCATTATGCACCTCCCTCTTGGCCAAAGTTTTGGCCTGTGATTATCTGTAATATCATGCCAATAACTCCCGATTTTTCCGCCAATTTTCTGGCAGCTCTGCGAAATTATCAGCAAAAAAATCGTATTGCGCCTTCAAGAATTCCAACGCGTCCCGCCGCAAAGCTTCCAGAAAAGGCGCCACAACGCCCACATGTGCCGGTTTAATTTGACGCGCGCTTGTCGCGTTAATCCCCCAATAGGCGCACATGCTGTCAAACTTGGGACCATCCTGCAGGCTCTCCGCAAAACCGACCTGAAATTGCGAGCGATCAAAAACCGCCACAAAACGTGCTATGTTTGATCTATGATCGCCCCGTGTCACAATATGGGTTTCTTCTTGCGTGTAAAAAACACGTTGAAGGATATCTTGACAGTTGACTAAGAAATCCTGTCCTTCATTCAAGCTGCGTTTGGCCAACATGCGCACATTCGACCAGAGGCGTTCCAACGGGTCACGCATCAGATATTGCAACTTCACACGAATGGGCAAGGCCGAAATTCGGGCGATCTCCGCAGGTTTCAGCAAAGCATAGGCCGGCGTGACATCAAGCAACACGGTCTCATCCATCCGCCCAGCCTGCAGGTACTTCAGATAGGCGGAGTCGTCACCGCGATCGATCGATAGCGCCATGGTGATCGCCTTGGTGTCAGCAATCCGTAGGCTCAAGCTCACTATGCGGATGATATTATCCGCAGCTTCAGCCTCGATCAGCCGGGCCTCATATTGGACCACAAGCCGATTTAAAATCTTCAACTGACGAATTAACTTTTTAGATTTAAATTTTGAAAAATAGTGACATTCCTTCACCAATCTCACAAAACACTCCTCGTGATCACGCAAATAGCGATACATCCAAGACGTTCCTGCCTTAGTCGCTCCCACGCGGATCAGAAGTGTTGGATCAGCCATGGCTTATCCCTCGGCCCCATCCGTCTTCTCGTCGCCCGGCAGCACATATTTCGCTCCCTCCCAAGGAGACATAAAGTCAAATTGACGGTATTCTTGTACAAGGGACACAGGCTCATAAACCACGCGCTTTTCAGCCTCGTCATAGCGCAATTCGGTATATCCGCTTGTTGGGAAATCCTTACGCAGCGGATGGCCGCGGAACCCGTAATCGGTCAACAATCGACGCAGGTCCGGGTGTCCAGAAAAAAGTATCCCAAACATATCAAAAATTTCGCGTTCAAACCAATTTGCCGAGGGGTGCACCTCTACAATCGAAGCCAGCATGTCATCAGCCCGCACAGCTGCCCGCAGACGTACGCGGTGGTTCTGATACATGCTGAGCAAATGATACACGACGTCAAAGCGTTTCTCGCGACCTGGGTAATCGACCGCCGTGATATCCACCAAGGTCGAAAACCGGCAGTTGCGGTTAGACTTCAGAAAATCGACCAGCCCGACTATATTTGACGGCGCGACTTCAATGGTCAGTTCACCGAAAGATACTTCATAGGACAGCACACAATCGGGCCGTTTTGATGCAATCAACGCACCCAATTCTTGTAATGCCTGTGTCATTTCACAACCTTCTTAGCCCGAGAGACGGCGCCAGCTTTCGGCGACTCCTGAGGCTGCAGGGCAACCAACGCGAACCATTCGCGTTGAACTGCCTGATCAACAAACCACGCACAGCGCGCATCCGCATGTTCGCCCAATTCTTCAAAGGTCACCAACGGACCACCACTCTTTAGAGACACAACCGAACCAAGCATAACTTGCATGACCTTACCTTACGATAGTTCCTGTTCTTCGAATTTTTCTTTGTAGCTGCAAAATACCGTAAAGCAGCGCTTCTGCGGTTGGCGGGCAGCCGGGCACGTAAACGTCGACCGGTACAATCCGGTCGCAGCCCCGGACAACAGAGTAACTATAATGATAATATCCGCCGCCATTGGCACAAGATCCCATTGAGATCACATATCGCGGCTCGGGCATTTGGTCATAAACTTTGCGCAGAGCCGGCGCCATTTTGTTTGTCAAAGTCCCGGCTACGATCATCAAATCGGACTGACGCGGGCTGGCCCGCGGCGCCGTGCCAAAACGCTCCAAATCGTAGCGCGGCGTGGAGGCATGCATCATTTCAACAGCGCAGCACGCCAGACCAAAGGTCATCCAGTGAAGGCTGCCGGTACGCGCCCAATTGATGATGTCCTCAGTAGATGTGACCAAAAAGCCTTTGTCCTGGAGTTCACTGTTGAGCTCTCGGGTTGCAACGTCGCGGTCAAAGCCAGCAGTATTCGCCCCTGCCATCACTCCCATTCCAAGGCCCCTTTCTTCCACTCATAAGCAAATCCGATGGTTAGAACCGCCAAAAATGCCATCATCGACCAAAAGGCCAACATACTTATATCCTTGAATGCGACGGCCCATGGGAAGAGAAACGCGATTTCAAGATCGAAGATAATGAACAAAATCGCCACCAAGTAAAAGCGCACGTCGAATTTCATCCGCGCATCATCGAAAGCATTAAACCCGCATTCATAGGCCGAGACTTTTTCCGGATCAGGATTGCGCACCGCGACCACGGCTGCCGCCAATAATAAAACAATGCCCAATCCGATTGCCACCGCCAGCAACATCAATATCGGGAGGTAATCCTGTGCAATATTTTCCACGTTGGCTCCTTACATGTGCCGCTTGTGGCACAGCTTGCTGCCTCTACTACGCGTCAGGCACAAAAGGGTCAACGCCCGGATTGCGCAATCCCAGCGGGTCTTACAAAAAAGTTACCCAAACCCGTCCTCAGATCTGCCAGCTGGGCGCAGTTTTGCCGAAGAAGGCCGCAATTCCTTCCTCCGCCTCCGGACTTTCCCATTGTGCAATCAAAGCTGTGACCGTCATTTCAATGGTCTGCGCATCAATGACCGGCCCGAGCCGCCGCGCCATTTTTTTTGCCGCAGCCACAGCCCCCGGCGCACAGCTCAAATAGGGTGTTACCTCTGCCGTCACCGCCAGATCAAGCGCGTCTTGGGCTACAGTTTTAGCCAAAAGCCCAAGACCTTGCGCGTCTAGCGCCGAAAACTTGCGTGCAGACATAAACACACTCCGCGCCTTCGCCTCGCCCATACGCGCAATCACGTAAGGACCGATGGTTGCGGGAATCAGCCCCAGCTTGGTTTCCGTCATCCCCATCCAAACTGTCTCAACCCCAATGGCTAAATCACAGATAGAGGCCAGCCCGACCCCGCCGCCAAAAGCATTGCCGTGAATACGGCCAATCACGGGCTGCGGCAGAGTGTTCCAGGACTGCAGCATCCCCGCAAGGCCCCGGGCGCCCGCTTGCCGGGTCGCGCGATCGGCGCGCATCTGGGTTTGCATCCACTGCAAATCCCCACCGGCACAAAAACTTTGGCCGCGTGCAGCCAAAATCACAACGCGCTCTGAGCCCTGGCGCAATATTGCGGCCATTTCGGTCAGCTCGTCGATCATCTGCGCCGATAATGCGTTGTGCTTCTCGGGCCGGTTCAGCCAAACCGTACAAACACCTTGTGCATCGGTTTCGCTGTCTATCGTATCAAATTTCATCTGCTGTGCCTTCTCCGCGTCTCAGAATTTTTCGCGCCAAGCGGGCCGCATGCGCCAATTTCATACGATCAGGCCTGCCGGAGATTTCATATCCGCGTGTGATGAGATGATCATAGACCAATTCGGTATCGACATTGCCCTTGGCTCCAGGCGCATAGGGACAGCCCCCCAAGCCAGCGATGGAGGCATCAAAAATCCGCAGCCCATACTCGAGTGACGCATCAATATTCGCTAGGGCCCGTCCAGCAGTATCATGAAAATGCCCAGCCAATGCTTCCACCGGCACCCGCTGCACCACAGCCTCCAACATACCCGCCACTTGCTCAGGATAGGCGGTGCCGATGGTATCGCCGAGGGAAATTTCATCACAGCCCGCGCGATGCAACAGCTCCGCAAGCCGGGCCACTTCGGAAGGGTCGACCGGCCCATCATAGGGGCATTCGGTGACGCAGGAAATGTAGCCGCGCAGCCGCACCCCCTCTGGCGCCTCGGTCGTGAACGCCGCGATCACCTCGTTCACACGCTCCACAGCGCCCGCGAGCGAAACATTTGTATTGGCCCGGCTAAAACCCTCAGTGGCCGCGATGAACACACAAACTCCCCGAGCCGGGGTCGCCAACGCCGCCTGCAAACCCCGCATATTGGGGGCCAGCGCATAAAGCTGTGCCGCGCCAGGTGTCACCCCCTGCACCACCTGCGCCCCATCGGCCATTTGCGGCACCCATCTGGGGCTGACAAAACTGGCGCACTCGACCCGCAGCACGCCGGCGCCCGTCAAGGCCTCCGTCAAAGCGATTTTATCCTCTGAGGAGATAAAGGCCGGCTCATTTTGAAGCCCGTCGCGTGGGCCCACCTCAAAAATCTCAACCGCCCGCTTCATTACGCCTCCTCCCGCTCGGCTTGAATGACCGCCAAGACCACACCCGCATCCACTTGTTGATCTTGCGTCGCTGATAAATTTTCAACGCGTCCCGCGTGATCGGCGCAAAGCGTGTGCTGCATTTTCATAGCTTCGAGGACGACAATCGGATCTCCAGCCGCAACCTCTTGCCCCGCATGCACAAAAACCTGCTTGACCAAGCCAGGCATCGGCGCTGTGATCGCCCCGTCGCTGTGAACAATCGCAGTGCGCTCCAAGGGATCAATCACATCGAACACAAAAGTTTGCGCGCCAAAAAGATAGGCTTTGCCGGCGGCCAAGACCGCGGCGCACTGCGATAAGTCACCCAGCCCCAGCTCCACGGTCTCCCCAGCCACATCAACCACGGCCCGCCCCCCCGGGTGTAGGCTCACCGGAAGCGTTTGCAGCTGATCTTTGTGGCGCAGAGCCATGCTTTGGCGCAAGGGTGTAAATAGCGTGAAACCCACATCGCTCTGTCGATCGAGGCCTATGTCCAACAGCCCCATGGCGCACAGAGCAGCCCTTGCCCAATCTACTGCGGCCGGTGCCGGCGCAGAGGTCAGAGCCTCCAAGTCACGCGCGATCAAACCTGTATCAAACGTACCGGCGACAAAATCTTTGTGCTGCAATAGCGCAACCAAAAAATCGCGATTGGTCTTGAGACCTGCGATCTGGGTCAATTGCAATCCCCGCACCAAACGTTGCAGCGCACTGGCCCGATCTGGACCAGTGGCAATTAGCTTTGCAATCATTGGATCATAATAGGGCGTGACCTGCCCCCCCTGCGCCACACCTGTCTCAACACGCAGCCCAGGTCCAAATTTCAGATGGTGCAACTGGCCGATTGAAGGCAGAAAACCCTGATCGGAATCTTCCGCATAAAGCCGTGCTTCGATGGAATGGCCCTGCGCTTGGATTTGGTCTTGCATCAGTGGTAAAAAACCACCCGCTGCAACCTGAAGTTGCCAGGCCACCAGATCTATCCCCAAAATTTCTTCCGTGACGGGATGCTCCACCTGCAAACGCGCATTCATTTCCATGAAATAAAAACTGTCTCCGCGCAGGGGTACGCTGCCATCCACAATGAACTCAACTGTGCCGGCACTGACGTAACCAATCGCCTCAGCCGCCCGCACGGCCGCCTGTCCCATTGCATCACGAACCTCATTTGGCATAAGCGGCGCCGGCGCCTCTTCGATCACCTTTTGGTGACGGCGCTGTAAAGAGCAATCCCGCTCATAAAGGTGCACAGCGGTCTGCCCGTCACCGAAAATTTGAATTTCGATATGGCGCGGGTTGGCAATGAACTTTTCAATCAACACCCGCGCATTGCCAAAGGCACCTTGCGCTTCGGATTGTGCGGAGGCCAGATGGGCGGCAAATTCTTCAGGCCGATTGACACGGCGCATGCCTTTGCCACCACCGCCCGCCACAGCCTTGATGAGAACGGGATAGCCGATCTCTGCGGCGGCCTGTTGGAGCACCTGCAAAGACTGTGCCTCCCCATGATACCCCGGTACAATGGGAACGCCGACCTTTTGCATCAGCGCCTTTGCAGCATCTTTAAGCCCCATGGCCCGAATAGCCTCAGCGGGCGGACCGACCCAGATCAGGCCTGCCTCTTGAACCGCTTGGGCAAATTCAGGGTCCTCTGACAAAAAACCATAGCCCGGGTGAACCGCATCCGCGCCATGCTCTAGAGCCGCGGAAATAATCGCATCGCGGCGCAAATAGCTCTCGGCCGGATTGTGACCGCCCAAATGCACCACCTCATCACAAGACTGTACATGCAGCGCCTCTTCGTCTGCCGCAGAGGCAATCGCCAGAGTGGCAATTCCCATTTCACGGGCAGAGCGGGCAATGCGGCAAGCGATTTCGCCGCGGTTGGCAATCAGCAGCTTCTTTATCATTTCTGCGAGCTCTCTGCCCGATAGCTGCGGTAGCGCCGCCGGAAAATGAAATTGGGGCGATCCCCCTCAAATAGGTAGAAACATCCCCCCACAACCCCCAACGCGTTACACAGATCGTAATATTGCGCTGGTCCGCTTAAAAGCCCTCCATACCCTGAGGCTTGGCTAAAAAAGCGGATGAGAAAAATCATAGGCACAAATAAGGCCGCCAGATAGGCCTGACGGCTGCGCAGCACCAAGCCTGCGCCCGTCAGAAATAACACCACCCCAAAGACCAAACGCGGCAAAGAGCTGCTGCTGCCTAAGACGATCTCAAGACCCCCAATCGCAACAAACCAAAGGCAGATCAACCAAATAACCAGACCAAAACGCCCTTTGGTATGGTCGCGCACTTGCGCCTCGGTAACATAGACCCAATGGCGGCCAAAACTGTCCGGCTGGGTCATAACGGTCATTTCATCACTCATGTCATTACATCCTAAAGACGCCAAATTTTGTCTCGTTGATCGGGGCATTGAGCGCGGCGCGCAAAGACAAAGCCAAGACCTTGCGGCTGTCTCTCGGATCAATCACCCCATCATCCCACAATCGTGCGCTGGCGTAGAGCGGAGCGGATTGAGTCTCAAACATCTCAAGCGTCGGCTGTTTGAAGGCTGCTTCTTGCTCATCGCTCCAGCTGCCCCCCGCTCGCTCTATCGCATCGCGTTTGACGGTGGCCAAGACACCAGCCGCTTGCGCGCCCCCCATGACGGCCGTGCGCGATGTGGGCCAGCTCCATAGAAACCGCGGTTGAAAAGCGCGGCCCGCCATACCGTAGTTGCCAGCCCCATAGCTGCCACCCACAATCATAGTAATTTTCGGTACAGAGGTGCAGGCGACTGCTGTGACCATTTTCGCCCCATGGCGCGCAATTCCCTCGTTCTCATATTTCTGCCCCACCATGAATCCGGTGATGTTTTGCAAGAAAATCAATGGTGTTTTGCGCTGGGAGCAAAGTTCAACAAAATGCGCGCCCTTTTGAGCTGCCTCCGAAAACAATACGCCATTATTGGCAACAATACCTACCGGCATGCCCTCAATATGTGCAAATCCCGTGACCAAAGTGGTGCCAAACCGCGCTTTAAATTCATCGAATGCGCCGCCATCCGTCAAGCGGCAGATCACATCGCGAATATCATAAGGCGTGGTCAAATCACTCGGGATCACTTCAAAAATATCATCCATGCAGGGCGCTGGCACATCGTCCGCCTGCAAAAAAGCGGCTTGCGGCGCATCAGCAGGCAGGTGGCGCACCGCCTCCCGCGCCAACGCCAGAGCATGGGTATCATCCTCCGCCAAGTAATCGGCCACGCCAGACAGGCGCGTGTGCACGTCTCCGCCACCCAAGTCTTCCGCCGAAACCACCTCACCTGTGGCCGCTTTGACCAAGGGCGGACCCGCAAGAAAAATCGTGCCTTGTTCTTTGACGATAATCGACACATCCGCCATGGCCGGCACATAGGCGCCCCCAGCCGTACAAGACCCCATCACCACGGCGATCTGCGCCAAGCCTTTGGCGGACATCTGGGCTTGATTGTAAAAGATTCGGCCAAAATGGTCTCTGTCTGGGAAGACCTCATCTTGGTTGGGCAAATTGGCCCCACCGCTATCGACCAAGGAGACCACGGGCAGATGGCACTCCTGCGCGATTTCTTGGGCGCGCAGATGTTTTTTCACGGTCATCGGATAGTAGGTACCGCCTTTGACCGTGGCATCATTGCAAATGACCATCACATCGCGCCCATGCACTTTGCCGATACCGGTGATGAGCCCAGCGCAGGGCGCCGCGCCATCATACATGCCATGGGCTGCGGTTGCACCGATCTCTAAAAAGGCGCTGCCAGGATCCAAAAGATTGGCAACCCGGTCTCGCGGCAACATTTTTCCGCGCGCAACATGACGGGCCCGCGCCGCGTCTCCACCGCCCTGTGCGGCCACCGCTACGGCCTGCTCAACCCGCGCCAAGGCTTCCAGATGCAGCTGTTTGGCATTTGAGGCGTTCGTCTGTGTCACCGCAGCCCGCCTCTAATTTTTCAATACACAATAGTCTGCGGTGGAGCGCCCTTCGAGGCAGGCTGCATATTCACCGCTCAAACCGGCTAGTTCTGTGATCTGACAGCCAAGCTGTTTGGCCGCCAAAGGTAGGTTGCCTTCAGGATCCCCATCGGCCTGGCATTTCTGCGAGACATAGTTGATCCAGCCACTCAAAATACTCGCTAAATCTTCGGCAGATTTTACTGTGATGGCCTCCGTCACATCCTCCTGCAAAAGCCGCATAGACGCGGTCCAACCTTCGCGTTCGCTTTGCAGGCAAGCCACATGCGCCGTTGAGGCCACCTCAAAGCTGGCACAGGGTTCAAAAATTAAGCTCAGACATTGGCCCCAACTGGTGCTTTGCCCCATGTTCTCCAAACAGGCCATTGAATTCACATGCGTCTGCGGCAATTTCGTATCCGCCTGAGCCGCCGTGGCCAATACCACCAAGCCCACACTAAATAAAAGGTTTTTCATACCATTTTCCCCATCAATTCACGTCCAACCAACATGCGACGAATTTCGCTGGTCCCTGCTCCGATTTCCATCAATTTTGCATCCCGAAACAAACGTGCTACGGGTGCATCGTTCAAAAAACCTGCCCCTCCAAGCGCTTGTACGGCTTGATGGGCCTGCTTCATTGCCTCTTCACTGGCAAAAAGACAGCAGGCCGCCGCGTCTTGGCGTGTCACCTCACCGCGATCACAGGCTTTGGCCACCTCATAGACATAGGCCCGCGCGGCGTTCATCGCTGTATACATATCAGCAATTTTGCCCTGCATCAGTTGGAAGTTGCCAATCGGTTGGCCGAATTGCTTGCGCTCGGCCATATAGGGCATGACCTCATCCAAACAGGCCGCCATGATGCCGAGGCCTATGCCAGCCAGAACCACACGCTCATAGTCGAGGCCAGACATAAGAACCCTTGCCCCGGCACCCTCTTGTTGCAGCACATTCTCGAAGGGAACTTCCACATTTTCAAAGATCAACTCCGCTGTATTTGATCCGCGCATGCCAAGCTTGTCGAAATGACTGCTAGTCGAAAACCCCACCATATCACGCTCGATCAAAAAAGCGGTCAAACCACGCGATCCTGCCTCAGGATCGGTTTTGGCATAAACGATCAAGACATCAGCATCTGGCCCATTGGTGATCCAGAACTTATTGCCATTGAGGCGATAGTATCCATTGCGCTTCTCGGCTCTCAGGCTCATCGAGATCACGTCAGAGCCCGAGCCCGCCTCACTCATCGCCAGCGCCCCAACATGATCGCCCGAGATCAGTTTGGGCAGGTATTTGCTTTTTTGCTCTGGGGTTCCGTTGAGACTTATTTGATTGACGCAGAGATTCGAATGCGCCCCATAAGACAGGCTAACACTGGCCGATGCTCGGGCGATTTCTTCCATCACCACCGTGTGGGCCAAATAGCCCAAACCCACGCCGCCGAATTCTTCATCTACAGTGATCCCAAGAACCCCAAGATCCCCAAGCCGCTTCCACAATTGCGCAGGAAATTGATTGTCGCGATCCACAGCTCCAGCCAAGGGTTTAATCTCGTCCTGGGCAAAACGATGCACCACTGTTTGAAGCGCGTGGATATCCTCTCCAAGATCGAAACGCATACTGGCTGTAAACATAGAACCTCCATTTATTGAACGGTTGTTCAATTTAAGCAAAGTTTTGTCACCCTGTCCAGCCTATGCACCCCACCTGTCGCAAATAAGCTCAAAGAGGCCGGACAGACGTTTCACCCTGCCGAAGCCTCTTCAGCCACTTCCTGGGCGATAATGCGGGCCACAGTGGCGCAATCATCCGAAGAGAAGGTCAAAGGCAAACGCATATCAACAATACCGTGCAGGATTCGATCGCTTTTCCGCATGGCGCTGCTCGGCGCATAGGTCCAGCTATCATAACGGCTGGTGAATCCAACCGGATCTGGAGCCCCAAACCATTTTAGCTCCACCCCACGGGCCAAACAGCGGGCCAGTACAGATCGGATCGCCTCTGCTGGCCAATCGAGCAATAGGAATTGATAGGAGGAGGCAACAAATTTTTCTTGCTGCGGCCGCTTGATGCGCGTGAGGCCCGCAACATCAGCAAGCCCCTGGTCCACCACGCGATAGCGATCATTCCAAGCGGTGCATTGCGCCTCAAGCTGGCGCAGCTGTGGTCGCAAAATCGCAGCGCGCAGATTATCCATCCGCCCTGAGATATTGGGGGTGACCAGCCGCACCGCCTCATAAGCCTCGCTCGGCGGCCCTGCTCGGTGTTTTCCATAGAGCATATAGCTGCCCGACAACATGATGGCCCGCGCCATAATTTCATCATCATCACAGATCAAAAGACCGCCTTCGCCGGAATTCACATGCTTGTAGGTTTGGCAGGAATAACACCCAATGATCCCAGCGCGCCCCGACCAAGTGTCGCTCCATTTCGCGCCCATTGTATGGGCGCAGTCTTCAATCACTTTGAGATTATGCGCCTGCGCCAGAGCCATCAAAGCATCCATATCGACAATATGCCCGCGCATGTGAGACAACATCAAAATGTCGGCTTGATCGGCCTTGGCCGCCAGATCCTCAAGATCAATTACCAAAGCTTCCGTTACACCAACAAAGATCGGTACAGCACCAACAGAGGCAATGGCCCCGGGCACAGGCGCCAGTGTGAAAGCATTGGTCAAAACCCGATCGCCAGGCTTCACGCCCAGCGCGCGCAGCGCAGTCGCAAGCGCATAGCCACCCGAGGCCACGGCAAGGCAATAGCGCGCGCCCATTTGCGCGGCAAACTCCTGCTCCAAAAGTGCGGTTTGCGCCACTTCATCCGCCGCCTCGTTGTAGCGATGCAACCGCCCGTGCAGCATGACTGCCACGGCCGCCTCGATCGCTTCGTCCAAAATGGGTTCTTGCTGGGTGAAGTTACCCGTGAATATCTCTGTCATGCGGCAGGTTTTGGTCTTGCAGCCAGCAAAGTCAATCCACTTTTACCTGCCATGTCGCAAACAGATCAGAATTTACATGCTTGCATGGCAGGATTAAGACTACGGGAGAAGCCGATATGACGACACCAAACGGAATTTTAGACTTCATTTCTGAGATCTCCTGGGACGACCTGCCACCGCAGGTGCGCCTGCAAAGCAAATTGTGCCTGTTGGATCTCATTGGCGTTGGAGCCGGTGGCGCCAGCACAAAATTGTCTGGCATTATCCGCGATTATTGCGCTCTGGATATGAGCGGTGCGCTGCCCATGATGTTCGACGGGCGTGGCGCCTCGGCCTCGGGTGTGGCGCTTGCGGGCGGGATGACCATTGATGCGCTCGATGGCCATGATGGCTTTAACCCGGCCAAAGGGCATGCGGGCTGCGGCGTGCTGCCGGCGCTATACGGGCTGACGCAAGAATTAATCGATGTGACGGGGCAAGAATTTTTACTCTGCCTCACGCTTGGCTATGAGCTGGCCTGCCGCACTGCTTTGGCGCAGCACGCCAGCGTTCCAGATTATCACACCTCCGGGGCTTGGGTGGCGGTGGCTGTCGCCGGCATAGCCGCACGCCTGATGCGGCTCGACCGTGCGCAGACTGCGCATGCCATGGGGATTGCAGAGTATCACGGACCCCGGAGCCAAATGATGCGCTGCATAGATCATCCGACCATGCTCAAGGATGGCTCAGGTTGGGGCGCAATGTGCGGGGTCGCGGCGGCACGGTTGGCCGCGGCAGGCTTCACCGGCGCCCCTGCGCTCACGCTTGGCACAGACCATTGGCAAGATTTGGGAGACCGCTGGCTCATCTGCCAACAATATTTCAAGCCTTATCCAGTCTGCCGATGGGCACAGGCTCCGATTGCAGCGGTGCTGGACCTGCAACAGCGCCACGGCTTTGCCAGCCAAGATATCACGGATCTGCACATCGTATCCTTTCATGAATCAGTACGATTGGGGACGAAACAGGTCACAACGACCGAAGAGGCACAGTATTCAACCTCTTTCCCTTGCGCCCTGGCCTTAGTGCATGGAACCATTTTGCCCGAACATGTCGCAGATGCAGCGCTGAACCACCCGGAGGTTCAGCGTCTGTCATCGATTTTAACCATGGGCGAAGACGCGTCTGCCAATTCGGCATTTCCGAACCGGCGAATGGCGCGCGCTGAGATTACTCTGGCGTCAGGAGGTCACCTTCAATCTGATTGGTTCGAACCAGAGTGGGACCCAACGGCCCCACCAAGCCAAGAGGATTTAAAGCGAAAATTTTTCAGCTATGCCGGCCCCGCTCTGGGCCTCGCGCGCAGCCAAGCGATCCACCACGCTGTTGAAACCCTTGATCACGGCTCCAACGCGCAGCCCTTGCTTGATCTTCTGGCTCAACCAATCAGCTGAGCCACGACATCGGGCAAATCGTCAAAGTGATGCAGCAAAGCTGCAGGCACCAAGGCCTCCATATCCCCCCCACCGGGCCCGAAGGTCACCAGCACCGATGGGATATCAGCATTCGCAGCGGTTGAGCGATCTGTCACCGTATCACCAATCAAACAGACCCGCTTGCGATCTCCGCCAGCACGGTCGACCGCTTCCCACAGCGGCGCTGGGTCTGGTTTGCGCTGCGCCAGAGTGTCGGCGCCCACCAAAGCGTCAAAATGGGCGCTGGCGTTTAAAGCCTGCATCAATTGAATCGCTAGAGCTTCGGGCTTATTGGTGCAAATCGCCACCGCATATCCAGACGCCCGCAGCCGAGCCACAGCATTCAGGGCACCGGGATAGAAGATCGTCAATTCCGAAATATCAGCGCCATAGGCCTCAAGTAAGATAGGATATTGCCGATCTATTTCTGACATATCCGTCCAGCCGGCTCGTTCAAACCCCGCCAAGAGCATGGCCCGACCGCCGCGCAAAGCTGTACCGCTGTCCCTTGGCGCCTGCAGCACGTTTCCCAGCCCAAGGCCTCGAAAACAACTATTGGCCGCTTTCAGCAAATCGCCACTGGTATCGGCAAGCGTGCCGTCCAGATCAAAGACCACACAGGGTTTGAGCATATTCTTGCTTCCTTGGTTACGCCAATTGCAAAAAGCGGCGTTTATGCAAAACAGCTTGTCGATTTCCACTATACCCTTAAAAGGGCTCCATTGATTTATAAAGGACTTAGATCCGCAAATGAATATCGCACTCATCATTCTTGCCGCAGGAAAAGGCACCCGGATGCAATCTGAGCTGCCGAAAATTTTGCACAAAGTGGCCGGTGCACCCATGTTGGTCCACGCCATGCGCGCCGGGCGGGCTTTGGAGCCTAAACGGACCATTATTGTCGCAGGCCATGGCTTTGAAGCTGTAAGCGCCGCCGCCCACACCGAAGATCCGGACGTGGAAATTGCCGTGCAAGAGGCGCAATTGGGCACAGGCCATGCCGTTGATCAAGCCCGGGACGCATTGGGTGATTTTGATGGAACGGTCCTTGTGCTGTACGGCGATTGCCCCCTCATCCAAACGCGCACCCTCGAAGAGTTGACGGCCACCCTCAACGACTCGGCGGTATCCGTGCTCGGATTTGAAGCAAAAGACCCGGCCCGATATGGCCGTTTGATCACGGATGGTGACAAATTGAAGCGAATTGTTGAATTCAAAGATGCAAGCCCGGCAGAAAGAGCGGTGACGCTTTGCAACAGCGGCGTCATGGCCGCGCCCGCACACCTCCTTTTCGACCTTCTGTCTGAAATTGATACGGACAACGCCTCAGGTGAGCTCTATTTGACAGATGTCGTTGGCAAGGCCGTGGCGCGGGGGTTGCAATGTGCTGTAGTCCGCTGCGCGGAACGCGAAACTCTGGGCGTCAACAGCCGGGTTGAGTTGATGCAAGCTGAAAAAGAGTTCCAAAATCTGCGCCGCGCGGAAGCTTTGGAAGATGGCGTCTCCATGCCGGCACCCGAAACCGTGCATTTTTCCTTTGATACCGTCATCGGCCGGGATACGGTCATTGAACAGAACGTGGTGTTCGGCCCGGGTGTCACGGTCGAAAGTGGCGTCCAGATCCGCGCATTTTCACATTTGGAAGGTGCGCATGTCTCGCGCGGTTGCATCATTGGCCCGTATGCCCGCCTGCGCCCGGGCGCTGAACTGGCGGAGGATGTGAAAATTGGCAATTTTGTGGAAATCAAGGCCAGCGCGCTCGACGAAGGCGCCAAAGTCAACCACCTGTCCTACATTGGCGATGCGCATATTGGCGCCCGGGCCAATATTGGCGCCGGCACGGTAACGTGCAACTATGATGGGGTGATGAAACATCACACCTATATTGGCGAAGAGGCCTTTATCGGCTCAAATACCATGCTGGTTGCACCGGTCACAGTCGGGCAAGACGCTATGACGGCCAGCGGATCGGTGATCACGCAGAATGTGCCCGCCGGAGATCTCGCGATTGCCCGGTCCAAACAGGATAACAAACCCGGTTTTGCTCTAAAATTGATGAAAAGATTGCGCGCGCTCAAGGCCGCAAAACAAAACAAAAACTAAGGATTGAACCCATGTGCGGAATTGTTGGCGTATTAGGAAATCACCAAGTCGCTCCAATCTTGGTCGAAGCACTCAAACGCTTGGAATACCGCGGCTATGATAGCGCCGGTATTGCCACAGTAAACGCAGGCCATCTCGAACGCCGCCGTGCGGTTGGCAAGCTCGTCAACCTGTCTGACCGTTTGGTTTCAGAACCTTTGTCGGGCAAATCGGGCATAGGCCACACCCGCTGGGCGACCCATGGCACTCCCACAATCGTGAACGCCCACCCCCATCAAGCCGGTGCTGTGGCTGTGGTGCACAATGGCATTGTGGAAAATTTCAAAGAGTTACGCTCCGCATTAAGCGCTCTAGGTGTGAGCCATGAAACCGACACAGACACGGAAACCGTCGCGCTGTTGACCCATCACTATATGTCCGAAGGCCACAGCCCCCAAGAGGCCGCGCAAAAATCGATAGCCCGCCTTGAGGGTGCGTTCGCCCTCGCGTTTCTCTTTCAAGGCGAGGATGACTTGATGATTGCTGCGCGCAAGGGCTCCCCATTGGCGATCGGCCATGGCGATGGCGAATCCTATGTGGGCTCGGATGCCATTGCACTCGCCCCTTTGACCGATAAAATCACATATATGGAAGAGGGTGATTTTGCCGTGATCACCCGAACATCTGTTGAGATTTACGACGAAAACGGTAGTTTGGCCGATCGCGAAACCCGCACGATCACCATTGATGCCGCAAGGGTGGACAAAGGCGGCTTTAAACATTTCATGGCCAAAGAGATTGCCGAACAGCCCTCTGTGCTGAAAAAAACTCTGAGCCGCTATCAAAACGCGGATGCCTCAGAGGTTGAATTGCCAGAACATAGTATTGATTTGGCCCATATTGACCGGCTGACGATGGTGGCTTGTGGCACTGCCTTTTACGCTGCACTGACAGCAAAGTATTGGTTTGAGAAAATCGCGCGCTTGCCGGTCGATGTCGATGTCGCCTCAGAGTTTCGCTACCGCGAACCCCCGGTCAGCCCAGGAACCTGCGCCCTCTTTGTCAGCCAATCGGGTGAGACCGCAGATACGTTGGCGGCGCTGCGCTATATGGCCTCGCAAAATGCCACCATTCTGTCAGTGGTGAACGTACCGGAAAGCTCCATTGCGCGGGAAAGTGATCTGGTGTTGCCAATTCATGCGGGGGTCGAAATTGGTGTCGCCTCGACCAAAGCCTTCACCGCGCAGCTGACGGTGCTGGCCCTGCTGGCCATCAAAATCGCCTATACCAAGGGTACAATTGATACCGCGCAATATCGTGCCTATATCGCAGAGCTCAACCGCTTGCCGGGTCTGATCAGCCAAGCGCTGAGCATTGATAGCGCTGTGCAAAATATTTCAAAGAAATTAGCGGCGGCGCAGGATATTATCTTCGTAGGGCGGGGCGCGCTCTATCCTCTCGCCATGGAAGGCGCCCTCAAGTTAAAAGAAATCAGCTATATACACGCAGAAGGTTATCCATCTGGCGAATTAAAACACGGACCCATCGCCCTCATTGATAAAAACGTACCTGTGGTGGTCATGGCCCCTATGGATCCACTTTTCGATAAATCTGTCTCCAACATGCAAGAAGTTATGGCCCGATCTGGCCAAGTGCTGCTTATCTCCTGCAAGCAAGGTCTCAAGACAGCGGCAGAGGGCACCTGGGCACAAATCACGATGCCCACAACCCCTGATTTGCTGGCCCCCATCGTCTACGCCATCCCGGCGCAGCTGCTCGCCTATCATACGGCTCAGGCCAAGGGCACCGATGCCGATCAGCCACGCAACCTGGCAAAGTCCGTTACGGTTGAATGAGTTAAAAGTCACGTATATAGAATTTAAAACTCAATTACTAATCATAACATCACAGCCTGGCAAAGCCGGTCACAGCTCATTCATCACCCTAGGGCTGACAGAGCGGGAAATTGCTCCAAAATCCACCAGCTGAACTGGGTAAATTGCCCAGTCACCATCATCAGCCCAACGGTCCAGAGCAGCAACCCCATGATACGTTCGATCCGCATCATATGACGCTTCATCCAAGCCATCAGCCCTGTGAGAGACGGAAAGAACACCGCCACCAACACAAAGGGAATACCAAGGCCCGCCGCATATGTGGCGAGCAAGATGATCCCTTTTGCGGGATTGGCGGTATCGGCGGCAAGCGCGAGGATTGTGCCCAAAATGGGCCCCAAACAGGGCGTCCAGCCAAAGGCAAAGGCCAGCCCCAAAATATAGGCACCAAAGGCCGAGCCACCGCGGTCACCCCCCGCGATCCGCGCTTCCCTGTCCACAAGGCCAATGCGGATGACGCCTAGGAAATGCGCTCCAAACACCATGACCAAGATGCCTGCGCCGCTGACAAACCAATCTTGATTGGACAAAAACAGGCGGCCAAAGCTTGAGGCGGTAAAGCCCAGCAAGATGAAGACGGTGGATAGGCCCAATACAAAGAATAGAGCGGCCAAAACCACGCGCCGGCGCGCCTGCGCTGTGGCGCTCATGTCATCCATGCTCACCCCGCCCATATAGGCCAAATAAGGTGGAACAATGGGCAGTACGCAGGGGCTCACAAAGCTGATCAACCCGCCGAGCAGCGCCACAAACATAGCCGGAATCAGCCCGGCATCCCATAGATCAATTCCCAACATTAAAGCGGCCTTTTCTGGTCTTGGGCTGTCTTAGGCTATCTAAGCGCTGGCGTCATCTGAAAGTTTGTCACATCACTGTGCCCATATGATCGGCAAAATACCCCCTGCTGCCTCTGGCGCGCAGGAAAATTTTACGGCATGCAGGACGCAGGAGATTGCAATGATCGACAATGGGGCGCTGTGATGACTTGGGACGAAGACTTGGATGCCATTGGGCTCTTATGCCCCTTACCGGTGCTCAAAGCCCGCAAGCGTTTGATGGCAATGGCTCAGGGGGCGGTCTTGTTGATGCGGGCCGATGACCCAGCAGCCATCATTGATGTGCCGCATTTCTGCGCTGAGGCGGGCCATACTCTGATAGCGCAATACAGCGAGGGTGCGGAATTGCAATTTTTCATTCGCAAAAGCGACAGCTAGGCTTAGGTCTCACCGGTGAAGATAAAAGGGCCCCGCAATCGCGGAGCCCTTTGCATGTGGCAATATCTTTAGCCGCGTGACCACCAACCGCGTTTTTTGGGCGCAGCCGGTTTTTCGGGCGCAGGCCCCGATTGCGCAACCGGCGTCGCGATCGCGTCTGGTGCCGGTTCGGGTTCCATGGCTTTTGGCGCAGAGACTTCCGCAGGCACATTAGCCGCGGTCTCCTCGACCGGAATGGCTTTTTTCACAGCAGGTTTGCGCACGCGCTTGGGTTTTGCCGCAGGCTTTTCAACCGGGGCCTCTGGCACCGTCTTTTCAGTCACAACGACCTCGTCGACCACAGCGGCAGGACCGGCGGTTTGCGCTACCGCGGCCTCCTCAGCCTCACGCTGCGCTTTAGTTTTGCGCGGTTTGCGCACTCGTTTGGGTTTTTCGGCTGGCGGTGTTTCCGCCACTGTCGTAACATCCTCTTCCACCGCAACAGGCTCTGGCGCGGCGGCAATAGCGACTTCCGCCGCCTCAGCCTCTTGAGCAGAATGATCTTCAGAGTTTTCCTCAACCTGCTTGTCCGCAACCGGATTGTCATCAACAGGCTTAGCTTTCGCCCCACCGCGTGTTCGGCGGCGGCGTTTTGGCTTATCCTCTTCGCCGGCACTTTCAACAGCAGCTTCGTCAGCCGCCGCCTCATCGTGGGATCCATCCTCTTGGCTCGACTCGCCCACCACCGCATCACTGCCGCCCCGCCGACGGCGACGGCGACGGCGACGCTTCTTCGGCGCATCTCCCTCTTCGGTGGTTTCAGTAGCCTCAATCACATCAGCCTGATCATCCTCTTGACCTTGCTCGTCAATTTCTTCCATCAAAGCAAAATCCACTGAGCTGACCGTCGTGGCGTTTGCCGGAACGATGCGCGTGGCAGTCTTGAATTTCTCAATCGTATAATCTGGGCTTACCAAGAATGGATCCGCTTCGATCCGCACGGCCATTCCATGGCGTTGCTCTATCTGACTGATATGCTCACGCTTTTGATTGATTAAGAAATTAGCAATGCTGATCGGAGCTTTAATCAGCACTTCTTTGGAACGGGCACGCCCCCCCTCTTCTTCCAACTCACGCAGAATGGTCAGACCCAAACTGTCTTGCGAGCGGATCAAACCGGTGCCGTGGCAATGAGCGCAGGGCTGCGTACTGGCTTCCAACATGCCTGGGCGCAAACGCTGCCGGCTCATCTCCATCAGGCCAAAGCCACTGATCCGACCCACCTGAATGCGTGCACGATCAGATTGCAGCTTATCTTTCAGGCGTTTTTCGACCGCGATATTGTTGCGGCGTTCATCCATGTCAATGAAATCAATCACGATCAACCCGGCTAAGTCGCGCAAGCGCAGTTGACGCGCCACCTCTTCGGCGGCCTCCAGATTGGTGTTCAAAGCTGTCTGCTCAATGCTACCCTCTTTGGTTGCACGGCCTGAGTTTACGTCAATGGCCACCAAAGCCTCGGTGATGCCGATGACGAGATAGCCACCAGATTTCAGCTGCACCGTGGGGTTAAACATTCCATCCATAAAGGATTCGACCTGAAAACGGGCAAAGAGTGGCATCGGATCCACATAATGCTTCACGTTTTTAGCATGGGACGGCATGATCATTTTCATGGTGTCTTTGGCATTGCGATAGCCCGCCGCACCTTCTACCAAAACTTCATCAATATCGCGGTTGTAAAGATCGCGAACCGAGCGTTTGATCAGATCGCCCTCTTCATAAATAGCCGCTGGAGCAGATGATTTTAACGTGAATTCACGAATTTGTTCCCACATGCGTTGCAGGTATTCGTAATCGCGTTTGATTTCCGTCTTGGTACGCTTCGCGCCAGCCGTCCGCACAATCAAACCTGCCCCTTCAGGCACAACGATTGTCGTAGCTATTTCTTTGAGTTTCTTACGGTCAGCGGCATTGGTAATTTTACGGCTGATCCCGCCGCCGCGCGCTGTGTTAGGCATCAACACGCAATAGCGACCCGCGAGCGATAGATATGTGGTCAAAGCTGCACCTTTGTTGCCGCGCTCTTCTTTGACCACTTGGATCAACATGATTTGGCGCACTTTGATCACTTCTTGGATCTTATAGCGCCGTGGACGTGGCTTGCGCACCGGGCGCACATCTTCGCTGTCATCTTCCTGGGCTACAGATTCGATCCCATCGTCGGACAGATCGTCCTCATCTTGATCTTGCTCGCCCGCGTCATCCTCGGTCTCAAGAGCTGCCTCGGGATCAAGCACCGAATCATCGTCCTCAGATCCGGTATCCGCCTCTGGGGCAGCTTCTGCTGTATTCTGGCTCTCAGCGGTTTCGGGTGCAGCCTCAAAAGGGTCACTATCCATCAAAGGCGCTGTCGTTTCCACCGCTTCCTCCGGGATGAGATCAATGGTCTCCATCCCATCAACGGCGCTCACTTCCCGCGTTTCAATGGGATCTGAACTGCGCTGCGCCGCAGGTTTTCCCCGGCGTCGTCGCGTGCGCTTAGGATTTTGCTCTTCCTGCTCAGCTTCCGCCGCCATAGCTTTCGCATAGGCTTTTTCTTCGGCCATCAAAGCTTCACGATCCGCAACTGGGATCTGATAGTAATCCGGATGAATTTCAGAAAAGGCCAAAAACCCGTGACGATTGCCGCCGTAGTCAACAAAGGCAGCTTGCAACGAGGGTTCCACCCGCGTCACTTTTGCCAAATAAATATTGCCAGCTATTTGCCGTTTGTTTTGTGATTCAAAGTCAAATTCCTCAACTTTGTTTCCGTCCACCACCACAACACGGGTTTCTTCCGCGTGCGTGGCATCGATAAGCATCTTTTTTGCCATTATATCCACTTGCATCACTCAGCAGGCCCCCGGAAAGGAGGCCAAAACCGAAGGGATGTCTATTAAGGGCGATGCACGCAACATGGGGGCGGCTCAAAGGCCTGCCTTCATCCAATGTTATAACCTGCGCCTGTGTCATCGCGTTGCTTTCTATGACAGAGTTTACCTGCCTGTTAATTGCCCTTGCCTTCGATCACATCTGAAAACTAGGGTCATCTCTCGTGGCTCCTAAGTGCCATTTTCCGTCACAGCCCTGCGCATTTTATAACGTGCAAGAGACTGCGAAAAAAACCAGTCGCTTACGGTGTCTTGCAACCATATAGCTAATTGGACTCTAAAGGGGAAGCGGGGGGGAAGACAATGGCTAAATGCACTTACGATCGCAATCTCTTGCAAACAGTGGCAGCTTGAGAATTGGACAGGCGAGCAACCCGCTGATTTGTCCAAAAGATGGTCCCATCTCCTGCCCGTCTTGCCGCACCGATTTCAGCCGATATAATCAGCGCGGGTGAGGCTATATTTTGCCATTTTTTCATTCAAGGTCCGGCGCGGCAAGCAAAGCTCTTCCATCACACTTGCGATAGAACCCCGATGCCGCCGCATGGTATTGTCAATCAGCATACGCTCAAACGCCTCAACATATTCCTTCAGCGGTTTGCCTTCGGTCGTCATGACGGGCCGATCATCATCGCCCTCTGACATCAAAAGCGAAGCGATTGTGCCACTTCCTCTGCGGCTTTGTAATACCGCCCGCTCGGCCACATTGATCAGCTGACGCACATTACCCGGCCATGGGGCCTGAAGCAGTTGCGCCGCCTCTTGGGCCGTGACGCTGGGGCTGTCGCACCCGTATTCTTCTGCAAACTGATCGGCATAGCGCGTAAAAAGCGTCAATATGTCTTCGCCGCGCGTGCGCAAGGATGGCAATTCAATGCGCAAACTCGCCAAGCGATAGTAAAGATCAGGACGCAACACATCTTCGCAGGTCTTGCCTTGCTCTTGCAGGTTGCAAATTGCGATGATGCGGGTTTCAGAGGGATCGCCTTGGGCATTTATGGCTTTTATCAAGCGCGATTGCACCTGATGACTCAAAGCCTCAATGTCCTCCAAGACCAAGGTTCCGCCCCGTGCGGCTTCTAAGACCGGCAGGCGATCTTCTTCGCCCGCAGGACCAAATAGACGCCGCATAATCGTCTCCTCCTCCTCACCCGCGCAAGAGAAGATAATAAATTTTTTGCGGGCCCTTGCAGAAACTGCATGAAGCGCATGGGCCACGAGGGTTTTGCCAGTGCCGGTTTCCCCCTCAATCAGCACATGACCATCCGCTTGCCCCAGATCTAAAATATCTTCCCGCAACCGCTCCATGACGCCATTGGCGCCTACAAGCTTATCCATTATGGAGCTGCCAGAAGATAGTTCACGGCGCAGTTGCCGATTGTCCAGTACCAGACGCCGCGCCCGTGTAGCCTTTTTGGCCAAATCTGTCATCGTATCGGGATTAAAGGGTTTTTCCAAAAAATCGAAAGCGCCCATGCGCATGGCCTCAACCGCCATCGGAACATCCCCATGCCCCGTGATCATGATCACCGGCAGATTGCTATCGATGCCCTTAACCTTCCTTAAAAATTGCATGCCGTCCATGCCAGGCATTTTGATATCTGTCACGATTATCCCAGGGTAATCTGCGCTCAATCCTTTGAGCGCATCGCCCGCTGAAGCGAAGGTTTCGGTCTCAAAACCCGAGAGCGCCAACCATTGGCTGATGGATTGCCGCATATCTTGCTCATCATCTATGATTGCAATTTTCATAGCCTGGGCCATGTTCAATCCTCGTCTTTGTGGTTATCAATAATCGGCAGCGTCACCTCAAATACAGCGCCCGATTGTTCACTGTTGCGCGCGACCAAACGCCCCCCGAGATCGGATACAATCCCCGAAGAGATCGCCAAACCAAGCCCAACACCATCGCCGGGTTTCTTGGTGGTGAAAAACGGCTCAAACAGGTCATCAAGGTCTGAAATTCCTTCCCCGTTATCCCGCACGGTCAAAGTCGCTGTCTCACTGCCGATCAGCAAGAGCTCGATCTCGGGCATGTCGATCATCGAGGTGGCATCTAATGCATTGCGCAACAAGTTTACGACGACCTGCTCCAAACGTAATTGATCCCCCATAATCATGACAGGAGTGCTCGGCACTGATGTAGATAAGGAGACTTGCCGCAATTTCAATTGCGGCTCCATGATTTCCAATGCTCCGTTCAGAGCCGCTCGCACATCCACCGGCACCAAATCATCGCCACCTTTGCGCGCATAGGATTTAAGTTGCCGGGTAATGGCACTCATGCGGCCAATAAGATCGTCAATCCGTTGAAAAGAGCTTAAGGCCTCATCCATACGTTTGCGTTGTAGCAACAGCTTGGCCCCAGCAAGATAGGTTTTCATAGCGGCCAAAGGCTGATTCAACTCGTGGCTGACCGCCGCTGACATTTCCCCCAAAGCGGCCAGTTTCGAAGATTGCGCCAGGGTTTGCTCTGCCACTTGCAGGTTCTTCTCAACCTTTTGACGCTCTGAAATTTCACGCTGCAAACGCAGGTTGAGTTGCCGTAAGTCATCAGATTCTTGCTGGAAAAACAGTGCACGCGTCAAGGTTTGGCGGGATAATTGGTAAAAAGCTAAGGTAAAGAGGATCGAAAATCCCATGATCTCCAAGGCTAAAACTGCATTAACCCTCTGGCGAATTCCACCATAGGTCGTGAACAACACCATGTTCCAGCCACGAAATGGCACGCGCAATTCGCGCCGCATAACCGCCCGCCCCTGCACATAGGCATCAGCCGGCAGGGCGGTCCAATCTTGCGTGGCCCGAATAGCGCGTTCAATCGCACTGGGCGCCGAACGCAGCGCCAGCGCCTCCTCTTCAGGCAGGCCAATCCAAGTTTTCTCTGTGGCCAAGACAATCGGACCATTGGGAAGAGACACGATCACCGCGTCAGATATTCCCGCCCAAGCCGATTGAAACTTGCGCAAATCCACCTCAACCACGATCACACCAAGGGTTTTGTTATTGGCAACCACGCGGCGTGAATAGGCAAAATCATACCCGCCCGCATCCATTTTGTGGGTGGTAAACACCGTTTCGCTGGCCCGGGCAGCCTCGACGAAATGTGGCAAATTGCGTTGCAATTCTCCCAATCGATTGCGATCAGTCGCCGCCACAACGCGGCCATCCAAATCCAACAGCAAAATTGCCGCCGCACCAATTTCATCCACAAATGACAGCAAGCGTTGCGAGGTCCGCTGATAATCTCTAGAGCTCAAAGCCCCCACCAGCTCCGCGTCACTGCTGAGCAACCTGGGCACGATCGAGTTGCGTTGCAGCTCGCTGACCATATTGCCAGAGTATAGCGCCAAACGCAGCTGGACACTTTGAAGGGTGGATTGAGTGAATCTGGCGGTGAGCAACTGGTTGGTAAAATATACGGTTGCGACTGCAATCAAGAAAATCGTCAACAAAGCAATCCGCACCCGCCAAGACAGGTTGACGACACGCGGCGCGAGTGTTTCGGAATTTTCAGTAACGGAAGACATGCACTAGCGTTACGGTGCTACGCGGCGCCATTCAAGCGGCCAAGCCTAGGGCTGGGCCGTTTGCTCCACCAACGCGCGGAAAAGCGCCTGCCCGTCAGCCGATCCCATCTGCGCATCCATCGCCCGCTCCGGATGCGGCATCATACCCAAAACGCGGCGATTGGCGGATAATACACCGGCAATTGAAGACATTGACCCATTGGGATTGTCGCTATAGCGAAAAGCCACCCGGTCCTCATCCTCCAGAGCTCTAAGCTCATCATCTGTAGCATAGTAATTGCCGTCATGATGCGCAATTGGCACTTGGATTTCAGGGCCTTGGCTATAGCCAGCGGTAAAGGCGCTGTCCTGTGTTTCAACGGTCAACCCAACAGTTTTGCACACAAATTTCAATCCCGAGTTGCGCATCAACGCTCCGGCAACCAGACCTGTTTCGCTCAAAACTTGAAACCCGTTGCAGACCCCCAAGACATAACCGCCACGATTGGCATGATCGACCACCGCCCGACAAATAGGAGATTGCGCCGCAATTGCGCCGCACCGCAGATAATCACCAAAGGAAAACCCACCGGGAATCGCCACAAGATCTAGCCCCGTCGGCAATTCGGCGTCTTTATGCCAAACCTTGGCCACATCCGCGCCAGATTGGCGCAGCGCCTCAACCATGTCACGATCACAGTTCGAACCGGGAAATACAACAACTGCAGCGCGCATTATGCGATGTCCAGCTGATAGCTTTCGATCACCGCATTCACCAAAAGGCGATTGCACATTTCATCGATCACCGCCGGGTCTGTCCCCTCGGCCAAGTCCAGTTCGATCACCTTGCCCTGACGCACGGAATTTACCCCGTAAAAGCCAAGGCCTCCGAGCGCCGATTTGACAGCCTCGCCTTGCGGGTCGAGCACGCCATTCTTGAGCATAACTGTGACGGTAGCTTTCATTGTCTTGTCCTTCAGGTCAGTTGATCAAAGTGGGCTTGCTGATGGGCGCGGGCCTTTCCGGCAAGACCCGTAAACGGCGCGCCACCTCGGCATAGGCATCTGTCAAACTGCCCAAATCACGACGGAACACGTCTTTATCTAGTTTTTCACCCGTTTTGAGATCCCAAAGCCGGCAACTGTCTGGACTAATTTCATCGGCGATTATCAGGCGTTGATAATCACCCTCATAAACGCGGCCAATCTCAATTTTGAAATCCGCAACCCGAATTCCAACCCCATACATAACGCCGGATAGAAAATCATTCACACGCAAAGCCAGTGCCAACATATCGTCCAAATCCTGTTGGCTGGCCCAGTTGAACGCGATGATATGTTCCTCTGACACCAATGGATCACCCAGAGAATCATCTTTTAAACAAAATTCAACAATCGGACGTGGCAGGGCCGTGCCCTCCTCTATGCCCAAACGCTTGGACATGGTGCCGGCGGCATAATTGCGCACGATGACCTCCAAAGGCACGATCTCAACCGCGCGGATCAATTGCTCACGCATGTTGAGGCTTTTGATGAAATGGGTCGGAATACCCAAAGTATTGAGACCGGTCATGAAAAATTCGGACAAGCGGTTGTTCAACACGCCTTTACCTTCGATGATATCTTTTTTCTCTGCATTGAATGCCGTGGCATCATCTTTGAAATACTGAACCAAGGTGCCTGGCTCCGGACCCTCATAGAGAATCTTTGCCTTGCCTTCATAAACCAACTTGCGACGTGCCATGTGACTCTCCGTGCTTTGCTCGCTCATATGACAATGTACGACGGGCGGCAAGTCGGCATAGAAGAACTCACCCCCTGCCTACCGCAAGTTTTTCGCCACAGCCGCAGCGCCTAGGATGAGATCAAATTGCCCTGCCCTGTTGGAGGGAACGTTTTGGCGGGCCGGGGGGCTGAAGTTTATCGCCAAATTTTCATAATCTTCATGATGAAAATCAATTTCACTCATGTTTTGCTTTCAGGCATGACGTAAGATCAAGGTTACTTAGAAGGCCATGACATGACAACAGACTCGCAAAGCCCTTTGCAGCGTATGCTTGCACAGCGCGATTGGCTTTTGGCCGATGGCGCCACCGGAACCAATTTGTTCAACATGGGGTTGTATTCGGGAGACGCGCCGGAGCTCTGGAATATCACCGCGCCAGAGAAAATCAAAGCGCTGTACAAAGGCAGTGTGGATGCTGGATCCGATCTATTTCTAACCAATTCCTTTGGCGGCAATAGATCCCGACTAAAACTTCATGGTGCAGAGGCACGCGCCGCCGAACTGTCGCGCATCTCGGCGCAGATTGGCCGCGAGGTGGCGGATGCCTCTGGTCGAGAGGTCATTGTCGCCGGCTCCGTCGGTCCTACTGGCGAAATTATGGAGCCCATGGGCCCGCTTTCCTATGCGGGGGCCGTGCAAATATTCCACGAACAAGCCGAGGGTTTAAAGGCTGGTGGCGCAGATGTGGCTTGGGTTGAGACGATCTCTTTCGGCGACGAGTATCGCGCCGCAGCAGAGGCTTTTGCTCTCGCAGATATGCCCTGGGTCGGCACTATGAGTTTTGATACGGCCGGGCGCACAATGATGGGTATCACCGCGCCGGACATGGTGAAATTACTGGAGAAAATTCCGAACAAACCGCTCGCCTTTGGTGCCAATTGTGGCGTGGGGGCATCGGATCTGCTAAGGACGATCTTGGGATTTTCCGGCACTGGTACGCAGGCGCCCATCGTTGCGAAAGGCAATGCGGGCATTCCAAAATATCACGACGGTCACATCCAGTATGACGGCACGCCAGGGCTGATGGCCCATTATGCCAGGTTGGCCCGCGACTGCGGCGCAACCATCATTGGCGGTTGTTGCGGCACCACACCTGACCACCTGCGGGAGATGCGCGCGGCATTGGAAGCGCATGTGCCACAAAACCGCCCGAGCTTGCAGGTGATCGAAGCTGCTCTGGGCGGCTTTTCCTCAGCCAGCGACGGCACAGATGGCAATGGCCCCACCCGCTTGCGGCAGACCCGAAGGCGTCGCAGCAGCTAAGGCGCGTCAACCACCACAAACTGGCAGCAGTTGGCAAAAGGTCGGTAGCGGCAGACTTGTTGTCGCAATCGGTGAAGACCAAAACGATCCGCCGACCGCATACGGGTAAAGATACATAACACAAGAAGGCGCTGGCCAATGTCTGACCAAGAAGACGATATCATCCTATCCGACTTGAATGACGAAGATCTCGTCGCTCAAATGTTTGACGATCTCTACGACGGCTTGAAAGAAGAGATCGAAGAAGGCGTTAACATTTTGCTGGAACGCAAATGGGAGCCTTACCGCGTTTTGACCGAGGCTTTGGTGGGTGGCATGACCATCGTGGGCAATGACTTCCGAGACGGCATTTTGTTTGTGCCCGAAGTACTCCTTGCCGCCAATGCAATGAAAGGCGGCATGGCTATCTTGAAACCGTTGCTGATTGAAACCGGCGCGCCGCGCGTGGGCAAAATGGTGATTGGCACGGTCAAAGGTGATATCCACGATATCGGCAAAAACTTGGTCGGCATGATGATGGAAGGCGCCGGATTTGAGGTTGTGGATCTTGGTATCAATAACTCGGTCGAATCCTATCTCGAAGCCATTGAAGCTGAAACTCCAGATATTCTGGGCATGTCTGCACTGTTGACCACGACAATGCCATACATGAAAGTTGTGATCGACACGATGGTCGAAAAAGGCATGCGCGATGATTACACTGTTTTGGTTGGTGGAGCGCCACTGAATGAGGAATTTGGCAAGGCGATTGGCGCTGATGCCTATTGCCGCGATGCCGCGGTTGCTGTGGAAACGGCCAAGGAATTCATGGCCCGTAAACACAATAGTTTGGCCGCCAACGCATAACAAAACCCAGCAAAACGCTATGCGGCCCAATAGGTGTTGGGTGGGGCCGATTTTGCAACAACCACGCGGAGATGAAGTGAGATGGTAAAGCCCGTTTCAGACGATCAGCTCGCGACCGAAGGCATGCAGCTGCACAGTCAAGGTCGCGTGCTGCTGATTGCCTGTGGGGCTTTGGCACGGGAAATCCTGGCATTGATGAAGGCAAATGGTTGGCAGCATATGGATTTGCAATGTCTACCTGCCGTCTACCATAACACCCCAGATAAAATTACGCCAGCCGTCAAAGCCTGTATCGAAAAATATCGGAGCGACTATTCGGAGATTTTTGTAGCCTATGCCGATTGCGGCACCGGGGGGCAGCTACAAACCCTCTGCGATGCGATGGGCGTGTCGATGATTTCCGGGCCGCATTGTTACAGTTTCTATGAGGGCAACGCCGCCTTTGAAGCGCGCGAAGAGCTAACTTGCTTTTATCTCACTGATTTTTTGGTCCGACAGTTTGATGCTTTCTTCTGGCGACCTATGGGCTTGGACAAACACCCGCAATTGCGAGATATGTATTTTGGAAATTACACCACCCTCGTCTATCAAGCACAGCTCAAAGACGCCGCACTTAAGGCCAAAGCGCAGGACTGTGCGCGTCGAACGGGGCTTGCCTTTGAGTATCGCTATACCGGATATGGCGATTTGACGCCGGCTTTGTCCGCGCTCTCCCCGACCTCTTAAGCCGCCGCTGCTGCCGTCTGCACCACGCGTGCCACCATGGCCGTCAATCCGTTTGACCGCTGCGAGGACAGATGTTCATTAAGGCCCAATCGCGCCAATTCCGCGGTAACATCGACCTTGCCAATTTCATCAATAGCAAGACCGGAATAAAGCGTTATTAGCACTGCGATGAGCCCACGCACGATGATCGCATCGCTGTCGCCAATGAAGGTCAGATTGCGATTTTCTATGGTAATATGCAGCCAGACCTGTGAGGCACAGCCCTCAACCTTTTTGGCCGGGACTTTGAGCGCCTCTGACATATCAGGCAGAGCCTTGCCCAGCTCAATCACATGCCGATAACGTTCCTCCCAATCATCTAGAAATTCAAATGTTTCAACTAGATCTTCAAAACCGGCTTGCGCCATGGAACTCTCCTATCTCGCTTGCATCTGGACCATGGTCACAGCTCAAACAGTTTCACTTTGTTGCCCTTCACAGCCAAGCCCACCTTGCCTTCACAAAGCCGCAAAGCATCCGAGCCGAAGACATCCATCCGCCACCCCTTTAAAGACGGCACGTCACGTTGCCCAGCGGCCAAAGCATCCAGCTCGGCCGTGCTGGCGATCATCTTTTGCGCCACATCAGAGCGTTCAGATTTGGCTTTCAATAGCACCCTTAAAAGATCGGCCAGAGCCGGATTGACCTGGAGCTTGTCGTTCACCTTCGGCAGCCGTGGATAGCTGTCCGTATCCATAGCGTTCACCGCTCTGATCGCGCTCAAAATTCCTTCAGCGATGTCACCTTTGCGCGCTTCGCGCAGCAACAGGCGCGCCTTGTTTAAATCTTCCAGCGTGCCGGGTTTCGTGGAGGCCAACTCGACCATCGCATCATCTTTAAACACGCGATTGCGCGGTATATTTCGCGTCTTTGCATAAGATTCCCGAAAGGCGGCCAATTCGCGCACATATGCGAGGAACTTATTTGAATTTGTCCGTGTTTTCACACGGCGCCATGCCTCAGATGGAACAGTATCATAGATGGAAGGTTCCGTTAAAGATTGAGTTTCCTCAACCACCCAAGCGGTGCGCTTAGTGCGCTCCAGCTCAGCTTTTAAAAATTCATAGACTCCCCGCAAATGGGTCACATCCGCCAGCGCATAGGCCTTTTGCGCCTCGGTCAGCGGGCGTCGCGACCAGTCGGTAAAGCGCGAAGATTTGTCCACCTGTTGCTTGACTATTTTGCGCACCAAAGTCTCATAGCCTACCTGCTCGCCAAAGCCGCAGACCATAGCCGCGATTTGCGTATCAAACAGAGGCGTCGGAAAAATTTCAGCATCATTCCAGAAAATCTCAAGATCTTGACGCGCCGCATGGAACACTTTCACGACCGAAGTGTCGCTAAACAGGCGGTACAGCGGCTCAAGCGACATATCAGACGACAGAGGATCGACCAAAACAGCATCCCCCTCACCATCTCCCGGAACCGCCATTTGTAACAAGCAAAGCTTCGAATAGTAGGTACGCTCTCTGAGAAACTCAGTGTCTATGGTCACATAGGGATGGCCCTGCGCCCGTTTGCAAAAGGCGTCGAGCTCGGCTTGTGTGGTCAATGTATGCATGGGCTATCCGGCTGTTTGAGAGATATTCGGGACACAATATGGCGAAACCCTATGAAAAGAAAGCGGCCATAACTTGAGTTAGCTAGGCGGCTCAAAACGGGTCAAAAAGGCTCGCAAGATCTTTGGATAGAGCAGGTGTTCTTGCACCAGTACGCGATCTGCAAGATCCTGGGCCGTGTCACCGGGCAAAATGGGAACTTCACTATATCCCAAAATCGGGCCGGCATCCAATTGCGGCACAACCTCATGCACCGAGCATCCCGCAAGCCAGTCACCGGCCTCCAAGGCCCGCCGATGTGTGTGGAGCCCTTGATATTTTGGCAAAAGCGAGGGGTGAATATTGATCATACGCCCATGCCAAGCGCTGACAAAACCCGCGCCCAAAATTCGCATAAACCCAGCCAAACATATCACATCAATCTCATAGGCCATTAGGATCTTGTGCAGCTTAGTTTCAAACTGGGCCCGGTCGTTACCAAAACTTCGGTGGTCCAGAACTTCTGTGGCAACGCCCATCGCCTGTGCCTTGGCCAGCCCACCGGCCTCCGGCCGGTTGGACAGCACCAGACGCGCCCGCCCGGGATGGGGCAGAGCCATATCCTCAAGCAACCGCTGCATGTTACTGCCGCCACCAGAAATCAAAATAGCAACGTTTAAAATGGCAGTTGCCCCATATAGCTAACGCCCTGACCAGGGATCACCTCGCCCAAGCGGACCGGGCTCATGCCCTGCGCGCTCAAAGCGGCCTCAACCGCCGTGACCTGCTCCTGCTCTATCGCTAAGATCATGCCAACGCCGCAGTTAAAGGTCTTGAGCATTTCTGCCTCAGAAATTCCACCTGCTTGCGCCAACCAGGCCATAATCGGCAAAACTGGAATGCGCGCTAAATCAATCGTCGCGCCCAGATCATCAGGCAGCACCCGCGGTAAATTTTCAGTCAACCCGCCGCCGGTGATATGCGCCATGGCGTGAACCCCACCCGCTTTGAGCGCGGCCAAACAGACCTTAACGTAGAGCGCGGTCGGGGTCAAAAGAGCCGCGCCAAGCGTGCCGGTGCCCGATGGCGCAGGGCTATCCCAGGTCAATCCTTGATCGGCCACAATTCTGCGCACCAGGGAAAATCCGTTTGAATGCACCCCGCTGGACGGAAGGCCGATAAGCACGTCGCCCGCGGCAACCCCTTGAGGCAACTGGGTGCCACGTTCCATCGCGCCCACGGCAAAGCCTGCCAAATCAAAATCATCCTTGGCATACATTCCAGGCATCTCGGCTGTTTCCCCGCCGATCAAAGCGCAGCCAGACAAGCGGCAGCCCTCAGCAATCCCCTCAATGACCTTGGTCGCCTGCGCCACATGCAGCTTGCCAGTCGCAAAATAATCAAGAAAAAACAATGGCTCTGCGCCTTGACAAATCAAATCATTTACGCACATGGCCACAAGATCAATACCAACCGTTGAGACATCGCCCGTATCAATCGCCAAACGCAGCTTGGTGCCCACCCCATCGGTTGCGCCGACAAGAATCGGATCTTCATAGCCGGCCGCCCTGGGATCAAACATCGCGCCGAAACCGCCCAAACCCGACATAGACCCGGAGCGTTGGGTGGATTTGCTAGCCGGCTTGATCCGTTCCACCAATTCATTGCCCGCATCGATATCAACGCCGGCCTGCGCATAAGTTAAACTTGGGGTCATTTGAGCACCATTTATTGCAAATTTGCCGCTCCGATACCAGGCTCGGCGACACATGTCCATCAAGCCTGCTTGACCCCTGGGATTTCTCTGATAATGAGGTCCCACGGGGGCCTGTAGCTCAGCTGGTTAGAGCAATCCGCTCATAACGGATTGGTCGCAGGTTCAAGTCCTGCCGGGCCTACCATTTTTACTTGTTTTGTCGGGTGCCCTGCACCCAAGATCTATAGGTTTAGCGCTCACCACTGATGGCGAATGGGAAAACTTTCCAGAGCCGGGCCCAACGCAAAATTGGGCCATCTTCAAAAAAATACTTATTGAGATCAAAATTTTATGCGTAAATTATGTCACCCATGGTAAACATAATATAGAGATGAAATCCCAATAATATGGCTGGAACAATATAGCCCTCAGCTGTCGCCTTGACACCCTCAACTTGCGCCCAATTGCCCTTAACAGTCGTATACCCAAATACGAGGAACAAGGCCGCTTGGATCGTTCCAAAGGCAAAGACACTCCATGCCCCAACTGGAGAGGTCAACAATAATATGACATAAATAAGCGATTGCGTGAACGTGTAAGTGCCACTCAGCTTGACCATAAATTCAGACCCCGCACCAAGCCCATATTGAGCGATGAACCCATGGGTTAGAAACAGGCACCGGTAACCATAAAATCCGCCCATGAGGGCTGGAATTAGGATCGCTATAAAGTTGGTGAATCCGCCACTTGCATCAATCATGTCTTCATCTCCTGTCTTGTCGGGTTTTAACCAAATTTTAGGTGGAGATACCTACGGCACTCATCACCACTACAGTTATTTCGTATTTTGAGTTTGGAAGGGGATTAACAGACGATCTAGTTCGAATGTTGAAGCAGTTGTAATGCCGCCCGTGAAGCGCCGCATTCGTCAAGCCACGAGGCACTCAAATTCAACCTAAGGCTTTAAAACACTAATCCTAAAATTGACAGCCTGATAGCACCTAAGGTCGGGCGCGCAAAACGGGTCAGAAAATGCAATATTATTTTTATTATATAAACGCAGTAGCAGATGGGAGCTTTGTCCCGCAGTCAGCCAAACCCAGCATAAAGGACAGGCCAGCGCCTCAAGCACTATACCTGTGCTCACTTGAGATAACAGATCGGGAGTGCGTGGCTTGGCGGTGGGCAATATTTGGGAAAAAGCGATGGAGCTAATAGAGGCTTCAGTATCAGCAATCTTCGGGTTTCGTAATAAGTTGTTTGCAGAAGTGTTATAGGTAGCTTACTCCAAAGACCAACCCCAAATGATACATGGTATTAGATATGTTTTCCCAATCAAACAGCGATGACCTTTCTTCTCGGCAGAGTTTTTCTAAGGAGCCAAGGCTACGTCGATCAATTTTGCATGATGGCATAGTTATCAAAGGCGATTGGCAAAGTGACGGTACAGTAGAATTTGGCGGCAGGATTACAGGCGATTTAACTGTAGATGTCCTCGTAGTGACTGGCACCGGCAATGTGGACGGTAATGTGAGGGCGCGATCTGTCACGGTCGACGGTTATTTGAACGGCACCATAGCAGCTGTGGAAGTGGTACTGGGGTCAACAGCCGTTGTCATAGGCCAAGTGGTTGCGGAGAAAATACGAATAGATTTTGGCGCAAATGTCGTAGGTCGCTTGTCAGCCACCGGTAACCCAACAACTGACAGCACTCCAGCCCAAAATAAAGCCTCTAATGCGACCACTAAAATTGACGATACGTCGTCATCAACCCCACGCTTGCTGTAGCCTGCCAATCTTAGAAGCCTTCGCTGAAAGCAGAGAAGCTAAAGCTCATGTAACAAATCAGATTACAACGTTTAAGATCCTTTTAGAATGTAGTCGTATATATGCTTCTGGATCTTTAATAATTTATATCTTCTTTGAAAATAACTTACTTCAACCGCTCGAAGCTGGTTTAATTAACGAGGGTTTTCTCACTGTCCTCGATGGACGGGCTAATATTATGTTGTGGCTTTTAATTCTGATGAATATGAGTGCATATTTTAATATTGCATTCAAGATCATGTGCTTAATATCTATAATTGTTATGTTAAATGCCACGGTTGATAATTTGGTTCTTTTTACTGGATTAGTGAGTTTTGAGGATCGTCCGTACTTAACAATATTTATAATTCCTAGACCACTGTTTTTGGGAGAAATTATTTGGATGGGTATCTTTTACAATAGTGCGCTTGCAGATGACTAAGCACATCATCGTCAAGGGCCAAATAAACCCTCTAACATCCCGCAGCACCAACTGAGCATCGCCTGTGGCCTCTGCAAGCGCCACACGCTTCTGGAGCTAGCAAACCTGATAGCTGCCGTTGATGACGATACCAATGCCGCCTTTGTATCCATCAATGGTTTAGCGGCCACCTCGTCTTCGGGATGGCTTTCAGGTGACAGCTTTATCCGCAACATTTCTGGAGAAGGCAGACTGCAAATATCTGATCATTTCGACAAGGCTGGGCCCGATCTAGCTCACAAAACCTCAACATACTTTGCTGTTGGCGGCGAGATCCCCGCAGTGTTTGCACTGATCCAAAACGACGTTGCTCCAAACGCAACTGATATCAGGCTTTTTGAATTCATGATTAAACCCAGCGGCGACATAGAAGCGGTCAACAGGAAGTGTGTTGCTGCTCCTCTACTATCCAGAAGGGACTATCAGGATTTTCTGACGGATGCGATTGCGTATAACCCGGCTAAAGCTGACTTAATTTTGGCCTCTGGATTCCTGTCGGACTTTCGTTCACAGAGATAGATGTGACATAACGTTTTGGGTCTCCCAAAACTCGTTCAGCACGTCCCGAGTAGTTTTCACTGCAGACATCTAGCCGTTTCCAACGTCATTGCTGGGCCTCAATATGAGGGGCTTCATCCTTGGCCATTGGGGCCGGCGTCTTTGTCCGCGTTTGTCATCCAGATATCAAGCTCGGCGATTTCGGCCTTGCTCATCCGAAGCCCTAATCGCGAGCGCCGCCAAACCACATCTTCAGCGGTGCGGGCATATTCCTTATCCATCAGCCAGACAATCTCGCGCTCAGTTAGCGTTACGGCAAAAGCTTTGCCCATATCCCCGATTGATTTGGCATCACCAAGGATCAGCCGGGCCTCGGTGCCATAGGCCCTGATCAGACGCCGCGCCCAAAAATCATCCAGAAACGGATAGGTTTCGCGCAATTCCTGGATCAGAGATGCCACACCATCCACTGGAAAATCTCCACCGGGAAGGTTTACGCCCGCGGTCCAGTCCGGACCGGCCTTGGGGAAAAACGGTGTGATCTTCTCAAGCGCGGACTCTGCAAGTTTACGATAAGTGGTTATTTTTCCGCCAAATATGTTCAACAATGGCGCGGCTTCACCATCCTGATTTACTTTCAGAACATAATCCCGCGTCGCCGCGGTCGCGGAACTGGCCCCATCATCATATAGCGGGCGCACACCGGAATAGCTCCAGACGATATCATCCTTGGGAATTGGCTGTTTGAAGTAATTTGACGCAAAGGCTCGCAGATAGTCGGCTTCGGCCTCAGTGCATTGTGGTTTTACGGATGCGTCTTCATGATCTGCATCCGTCGTACCGATCAAGGTGAAATCTGTCTCATAGGGA
>Ga0209632_10000452_pt1 | contig 42790 bp, 31 predicted proteins | sample COG_10_FD_184754 | JGI IMG/M metagenome (GOLD analysis project Ga0209632, IMG submission 184754) | Pelagic Microbial community sample from North Sea - COGITO 998_met_10 (SPAdes) (version 2) | ecosystem: Environmental > Aquatic > Marine > Neritic zone/Coastal water | place: Helgoland, sampling... | reverse complement strand
ATTTTACTCTTTTTTTCTTCAGAAACTCGCATCATACGAAGTGAAAAAAAGTGAATGATGGCGATAACTACAAGCACAATAAAAAAAATAAGTAGTCCTTTGCCCATGCTCTCTTATAATTGATTTTTCTAAGGTATAAAAAAAGATAAAAAAAAACCCACTCATTTGAGTGGGTTTTTTGATACAATTAAAATTAAGCTTAATTATCTCGCTTCACATGAATCACACCAGTAATTGTATGTGCAACGCCTTGAGAATCTTCGTAAGCGCCTCCGAAATTAAGGTCAATGTACTCTCCGGTTGCTGAGCCAAAGGAACTCAAATTATATTCAATTAAATTATTTGTATTACTAATGTCTTGACATTCATTGAGAGTAAATCCAGTAGATGTGGAATTCCAATCTACGTTGTTGTAAACACCTTCATAGTTGGAGAAAGTTGTATCAAGTACTCCATAAAGATAAAAACAACCTTGTGTGTCAGAGTTATTTGAACCATAAACTGTAAGCGTTGGAGGGGTTTCGTTTGATCCAAAATTTACATCAATATTTTCAAAGAAATACAACGTTTCTCCATTGTCAATACTGTACTGAATAAACTCACCTATGCTATCACAAGACGATAATGATCCTAAGTTCGTTTCAGGGCTTGTCAATGTGTAATTAATTTCACCCGTGCTTTGCAAGTTCTCGTAATCATACCCTGTAATGCTAATGGAAGCATTTTCATTACAACTTAGTACATTGATTTCATATGCGCCATCTGTGACTATACTATAAAAAGGGATCCCATTTTCAATACTCCCTTCTACATATCCGTTAACAACCGCATCTCCAGCACAGGTGGTAAAAACTCCTGTAATGGTTTCAAGATATTCTTCAACTTCAGGAGCATCAAGCACGATGCTAATTGTGGTGTCTTGACTAAATGGACCAATGCTTTCTGATGAATTAGGGATTTCTAAGTTATTACATATACCATTTAGAAAATAATTTAAATTTAAAATTTGGTTTGCAGGAACTATGCCACAAACATCTCCTGAGTCATTGATGTATACGTCACGAGTTCCATTAAATTCACTTTCAATACGTACTATAATATTAGTCAATGAAATATTATTAATTCCGCTAACATTCAAGCAGATATTGACATAGTCTGTAGGGATATCACAATTCCAGAAGGAAAAATGACTCACAGTTCCAACATATTTTGTGCCTTGAAGCGTGGCACTGCCTTCTTCAATCCAATAGCCATTAGCTTCATCAAAATACCAAAGCGGAATTTCATTAGGTGCCCCTGCTAAGATTTCAGGGTCTAATGGGACAGATATGGTCGCAGTGGTTCCCTCAGAAAGGTTTAATTTTTCTCCAGTTTCGCTGCGAAGTTCCACGGCTACCATGCCAAGTGTTTCGAGCATTCTAGCCTCATTTTGTAAATTTTCAGCTAAGAGCATTCCGGGCATTTGCTGTGGCATGTCTTCATCGGTAGGGTTTAATAAATGCAGCGTTACTTGTACATCACCAGTGTATTCGCTTCCATCAGCATTACTATACGCTCCAGAAAGATCCACGGCCGTACCATTGCTTAAACTCACTGTGGTAGCGATTCCAGAACTCACGGTTTCAGTCACAGTTTGTGGTAATAACATGATTTGAACTTTATTAATGCCTGCTGTTGGCACGACTGACCTTGAGCCGTGAAGGAAACCTGCTTTTTGTACTTTAATAAATGCAAATTTCTCATAGGCTTCTGCATTTTTTATAATAAAGATGCCGTTGCTATCGGAGTCCGTTGTGCTGTTTCCAATTTGAACCATGGCTCCGCTCACAGGATTGTTTTGCGTGTCTACAATCCGTCCCATAAAATCGCTGTTCATTTGACTTCCAAAACTTTCTAATAATGTTACGGATTGAGTTGGTGTGTTGGATTCTCCAAGACTGCCAGTTGGTTCATCACTACAGCTTACAAAGCAAAAGAAAATTAATAATACCAATAAATTTCTAAGATTTGTTACTCTTTTTAATGCGGTCATGATCATTTTAAATTGATTAATAGTTCAACAATATACAAAATGAATCAAACAAAACTGCTTTTTTCAATGAATCAGATATTTAAGGGCTCCGTTACGTACTAGAATTCAAAGATCGATAACATACGCACATGGAGTAGGTTAAGATTCAGTATAACTAAAAAATCCACTCAACTGAGTGGATTTTTTTATAAATTTTCAATAATTTCTAGACTAACATGGTCACAGGGTTCTCAATAAAGCCTTTTAAGGTTTGTAAGAACTGTGCACCTGTTGCGCCATCCACTGTTCGGTGATCACAAGCAAGCGTTAGTTTGATGGTGTTTCCAACCACAATTTGTCCGTTTTTAACCACGGGTTTTTGAATAATTGCCCCCACCGATAAAATCGCCGAGTTGGGTTGGTTGATAATGGATGTAAAGCTTTCAATTCCAAACATTCCTAAGTTGGACACGGTAAATGTACTGCCATCCATTTCTTGAGGGGTTAGTTTTTTGTTTCGTGCACGCCCTGCAAAATCTCTTACGGCAGCGCCTATTTGCGGTAGGCTTTGCTCATTTGCAAAACGCACGACAGGAACGACTAAACCATCTTCTACAGCTACGGCCACACCAACGTGTACGTGGTTGTTGAGTTTCATGCGATCTTCAAACCATTGTGAATTTACTTGTGGATGCTGGCGTAAGGCCAATGCACACGCTTTGACAATGATGTCATTAAATGATATTTTAGTATCAGGTACGGTATTGTACTGTACTCTAAAAGCCATGGCATTGTCCATGTCAAACTCGACGTTTAGATAATAATGGGGTGCAGAAAACTTCGATTCGCCCAAACGTTTCGCAATGGTTTTACGCATTTGCGAGTTTTTGATTTCTTCAAAGTCTTCTTGTCCTGTTGGCACAAATTTCGCTGTACCTGCAGTAGAACTAACAGCTGCGGGGGTGAAGTTCTCAACGTCACGTTTGATGATGCGTCCGTTTTCGCCACTTCCAACCAATTGGTTTAAAGCAATGCCTTTATCGTCTGCCATTTTTCGTGCTAGTGGCGAAATATGCAAACGTCCTGTTGTATTGGGTACAGCTACTGCAACAGCTGCAGCTTCTGCTTTGGGTGTTTCTTTGAGAACCGGAGCGGCTACTTTAGGTGCTTCTTTTGGAGCAACTTCTACAGCTGGTACAGTTTTAGAAAAGTTAGCAGCGACTGCTGAAACATCGGTTCCTGCAGGGCCAATAATCGCCAATAGAGCGTCTACTTTTGCAGAATCCCCTTCTTGCAATCCGATGTATAATAAGGTCCCTTCATTAAAGGATTCAAATTCCATGGTTGCTTTGTCCGTTTCGATTTCAGCTAAAATATCGCCTTCTTCAATAACATCACCAACTTGTTTGAGCCAGCTTGCAACGGTTCCTTCTTCCATGGTGTCACTTAAGCGTGGCATAGTCACTACAATCACCCCTTCCGGAAGGCTTGCAGTACTTGGTTCCACAACAGCTGTAACAGCTTCAATTGGAGCCTCTATTTCTTCTGGTGTTTCTTCTACGGCAGTCGTTGGATTCAACAGTGCAGAAATATCTTCACCTTCATCTCCAATAATAGCCAGAAGCTCATCGACCATAGTCGTTTCTCCTTCTTGAATACCAATATATAGTAAAGTTCCTTCGTTAAACGATTCAAACTCCATTGTTGCCTTATCGGTTTCAATTTCTGCAAGAATGTCTCCTTCTTCAATTTTATCTCCTACTTTTTTCAACCAGCTAGCCACGGTTCCTTCTTCCATGGTGTCGCTTAGTCGGGGCATGTTAACTATAATCGCCATAACTTATAATTTATGTTGTAAAAATGGATAATCTTCTTGCTCGTACACAACGTCGTACATGACACTTTTTTCTGGATATGGAGATTCATCAGCGAATTTCTCACACTCAGCAACGAGTTCCTTAACACGCTTATCAATGACTTTTATGTCCTCCTCAGTGGCATATTCCTCACGAAGAATGACATCTAAAACTTGTGTAATAGGGTCAATTTTTTTGTATTCTTTTACCTCGTCTTTTGTTCGGTAGTGTTGGGCATCACTCATAGAGTGGCCTCTGTAACGGTAGGTTTTCATCTCTAAAAAGGTAGGGCCATCGCCTCTTCTAGCACGTTGTAAGGCTTCGTCAAATGCTTCTGCCACTTTGATAGGATTCATCCCATCTACAGGCCCACAAGGCATTTCATAGCCTAAACCTAGTTTCCAAATATCTGTATGGTTAGCCGTTCGGTCTACAGATGTTCCCATCGCATAGCCGTTATTTTCACAAACAAACACTACTGGAAGCTTCCATAGCATCGCCATGTTAAAGGTTTCATGCAACGAGCCTTGACGTGCAGCACCATCCCCAAAATAACAAAGCGTTACAGCACCAGTTTCGTGGTATTTATCTCCAAAAGCCATTCCAGCTCCTAAAGGGATTTGCCCCCCTACGATTCCGTGACCGCCATAAAATCCTTTTTCTTTAGAAAAAATATGCATAGAGCCTCCAAGTCCTTGAGACGTTCCGGTTGCTTTTCCAAAAAGCTCAGCCATGACGCGTCTCGGATCTACGCCCATCCCAATGGGTTGCACGTGATTTCGATAGGCAGTGATCATTTTGTCTTTAGATAAGTCCATAGCATGCAAAGCGCCTGCTAAGACTGCTTCTTGACCATTGTATAGGTGGAGAAATCCTCTTACTTTTTGTTGGATATAAACGGCAGCTAGTTTGTCTTCAAACTTTCGCCATAACATCATATTCTCGTACCAATCAAGGTAGACTTCTTTGGTTATTTTCTGCATGTTGTTACAGTAATTTAATTTAATGTAAACACAAAAGTAATACTTTGATTGATAACCTAAAAAGAGTAGGGGTTAATTTTTTAAAAAAACGTTATAGTACGGTTTTATCAAATACCCAAGGAAGGATGTTTTCGACTGATTTTGAGAATGCGATCTGTCCTGAAGTCCCCATGAAATACAGCTCCATTTCGGTGTTTTGTTTGACTTCATACTCTGACAATGCTTGTCTACAGGCGCCACAAGGGGGGATGGGTTTGATTGTTGGGTTTTTAGTAGATCCTGCCACGATAGCCATTCTAAGTATTTTTTGATTTGGGAATTCAGCTCCTGCGTAATAAATAGCAGTTCGTTCCGCACACAAACCAGAGGGATAAGAGGCATTTTCTTGGTTATTCCCTAAAATAATCTCTCCATTTTCTAGCTCTAATGCGGCTCCAACCAAAAACTGAGAATAGGGTGCGTAGGCTTTTTCGCGAGCCTCGGCAGCCTTTTTTATTAGATTTTGAACCGGTATTGCTAACTCACTTATAGTATCGTAAACATCAAATTCAGTTTCAATTTTTATTTTTTTCATAACTATTAGAGACAAAAAACTATTGCAGCTGCAATAGTTTTTGTTAGTTTTATTTAATGTTTTTGTTAGTATTCTCTGTATTCGCCATCCCCTATGTTGAAAGATAGTGAGAAACGAAGCGTATTTTCTAAAGGACTCTGCACTTTAGAAGCTGAGAATAAGTATGACAAGTCAATATCGATTGTGGTGTATTTAAACCCAGCGCCTAAGGAGAAAAATTTCCGGGCCCCTTTGAATTCATTTTCACTAAAATAACCCGCTCTTAAGGCAAAAGAGTCTTGGTATAAGTACTCTGCTCCAAGTGCCCACGTAAACTCATCTAATTCTTCACTAAACCCACCAGGGGCGTCGTTAAAGGATTGAAAAACCCCCGACATAAAATTGACGTCTTGGCTTTGACCTTCAATAATCACATTACTAGTTTCAACAGTGCCTCTAGTGTCAACCCCTGGATCGTATACTCCATTTCCATTAGTGTCAGTGTAGTTGTATTCAGTTCCATAAATTGGAGGGGTTGGAACCAGTAGCTTCGTGACTTCTGCAGTGACATTAATTCGATTGTATTGATCAAATATAAAATCAAACCCACCACCAAGTCTTAGATTGGTTGGTAGAAAATTTTCTCTACCTCCTTCATCGTATTTAATTTTTGGCCCTAAGTTTTGAATGGCAAAACCACCTCTCCAACGGCCATTAAAATCAGAATAAGCTTCTTCTTCACTTTGATAGTATCCAGAAATATCGACTCCATAAGAACCCGCTGCTTTTGCGTCAGGGTCAAAAGTTTGAATCTTTAAATCGGAACGCAAATAACGCAACGCAACTCCCATTGAGAATTGATCGGAAAGGCGTAAGGAGTAAGAGACATCCAAGGTAAGCTCGTTTGGCTTTACTATCAATGGATCTGATATCTCAGTTTCACGCAGTTCAATTTCTCCAAGTCCAAAATATCTAAAACTAGCCGCAAATGCACTCCGTTCGTTTAGCCTATTAAAATAGGTGAAATTTCCTATAAATATATCATTTACTAATTTACTTAAATAGGGCGTGTACCCTACAGCAAATCCCGATTTTGCTTCAGAAAAAGTATATTTAGAAGGGTTCCATTGCTGAGAGTAAGCATCTACCGAGGTTGCCACACCCATGTCTCCCATACTAGCGGCACGTGCATCGGTTGCAATCAACAAAAAAGGCACTCCCGTAGTAATGACACGGCTGTCCTGATTTGGGATTATAGTTGTTTGGGCTTCTGATTTGTTTGAGATTAAGGCCACTAAAAACAGGAGGCTTAAAAGTAGTTTTTGGTGTATTTTGTTTAATTTAATCATTTCTATGTTGAAGTTATTTATTAACAAATATAAGTTTTTATTAAAGTATTACAAGTTTTTCAATCTTCTCTGCTTTCATCCCTGTGCTATTCGAATGCACCTTTAATTTATAAACGTAAACGCCTTTTCCAATTTTACTTCCAAAATCATCGGTTCCATTCCATGTTAAATCTCTGGATGTAGAACTATTGGTTTTTGAGCCGGCATTTGTTTGTCCATTAATTGTCTTGATTAATTTACCAGAAATTGTGAATATTTGTATAGAAACGTCTAATACGTCCGAACTATTGTGGTTAAACCAAAATTCTGTGTAATTTATAAATGGATTAGGGTAATTTAAAACATTAGTAAGCTCAAGGCTCTCGTCTTTATCAAATACAATAAATTGAATTTCTTGAGTGGAGGCGTTATTGTAAACATCCCATGCTTTGAGCTTTAGTGTGTGTAGTCCAGGGCTTAAGTCTCTAAAAGGATAGCTTAAACTTCCACGTTTGTAATCGTCTACGGCGGCTGTGTAGTAGTCGTTAAGTTTATAAACTGTTGTTTCGTCCCCGTCTAGCGTGGCTACGATATCATGGCCAATTCCACTAGCAGTATTGATGCCGTTTTCGTCATATAAATTGGCTATGAGTGTTGGGTTTTCGTTTGTGATGCCTCCAGAGACAAAAATCTCATCATTCATAAATAAATTAATAGTTGGCCCTATATTATCTTCCGGGGCGTTTAGATTTACTCCGCCAATTTTAACGTCATAAGTAAATCCTCTGTTATCAGATAAAGGCGCTTCTGTTTTTGAGTATAAACTTATTTTTCCATTGCCTTCAGCCACTGTGATATCTCTAGGGACTATGAATTCAAACTCAAAAAGGCCGTTCGTAACACTTGCTTGTCCTCTAAAAATAACCTCTCCCATGGCCTCAAAATCAAGTAAAATTAAATCATCAGAGCTGTCTTTAGTTCCATCGTTGCCAATGGTTGTGCGTTGTATGTCCTTGTCAAAAATGGTCGCTGTTAGGATGCCGTTGTAATTTGTTTGAATGGCTCCTGATTCATCGGTTATGTTTCCTGTGATTTTGGCAGGGCTCAAGGCTTTTAAAACTTGATTAGAGGAGTTTATATCTACGTCATTTATTTTAGTCACCCTAATGTCTGGCTTGGCCATTGGAAGTTTAAGCGCTGGATCTCCAATATAAAAAACCAATCGTCGTTGAGGCATATTAGTGACCATAGGGTCGGTTTTTGTTCTTCGCAACGCTTCGCCTATGCTTATATTTTCATTGCTTCCGTAAGAAAATAAATATTGACTCAGTGATTTATTGAATTGAATCCCAACATTAACAAAAATCTGCCTTGTGGTAGTGATAAGACTTATAGCGCCTCCTTTTTTATTCCAAAATAGATATTCACCCGCAGACGTCCTGGTTGGGTTGTCAAACTTTGTATACTCACAAGTAACGGTTACAAAGCAGTTGAGTTTGCAAGGATTGTTTAGTTCTTGCGCATTTATTTTGTCGAAAATCCGCTCTACTGCTAATCCATCTTCTCCACCATGACCAAAGTAGTTAACCACAATAGCGCCAACTTCAAGTGCATCAAAAATAGCTTTATTCACTAGGGTGTATCGTGCGCCCCCAGACGTGGTTTCTTGAACATACGAGTCAGAATGAATTTTAAAGACATTTAAAAATGGTTTTTGAGCTTTTACATCTTCTGCAATCTCATCGGTAGTTGTTTGTATCACACGGTCGCTTAATTTGTCTACATCATCAGAAATCATTAAGAAATTATTTCGCCAACTTCCATAGGTTTCAGCCATATAAAAAGAGGCTACTTTGTCAACCATTTCCCTAGCTTGCTGGTTGGAGTTGGCCAAAATACGTCCAACTGCAATGTCTAGTTTATCAGCGTTTGTCATAACACCCTCGTTAGGGTCCATCATTCCATAAAAATCGTCAGATAAAAACGAGCCTGTAAGACTTATGCTGTTACTGGAATACCAGGATGGCGTTACGTTAGTGTTGTTGGGGGTCCTGTTCTTATAATCAAAGGATGCATCTCCCAGTAAACACAGGTATTTTAATTTTTTTGAAGGGTCGCTAGCGTTGTCATATACATATTTTACAAAATTTCTAATCCCTGCGATGTCTTGCATTCCCGAACTGAACTCTTGATAAATGGATTCTAATGAGAAAACCTTAACAGTTAAGTTATTTTGAGTTCTATTTATTTCTGCCAAGCGTTCTGCTTGAGACATCAAATATTTGGGAGAAATAATTAAGTAGTCGATATCCTTAAACTGTCCTTGGTTGTCTAAAAAAACAGTCCCTTTAATGTCCTGATTTTTAATACTAGTGTTATTGGTTTTTCTTGGTTGGTAAAAGTCGGTTCCGACGGCTTGGTAAGTTCGCAGGGTTCCTAAGTTGGTTTTGAACTCAAATTGTGCTTCTGCATCGGTATTTGTATAAAACGTAACTTCATACGGATTTGTAATATCCCAAACTTGAGTAATTGAACTTGCATTTGATATTGTAAACGCCCCAATACCAGAGAGTGTACCAGTGTCATTATGTTTAAATTCAAATTGAGTCCCAGAGCTTTCTAAAGAACGCTCGGCTTCGATAGAAATGTAGTCTAAATAGGCTGAAGCTGATGGGTTGCCGCTGTTATTGTAGGACATTTCCACAGAGATAGTTTCTGAGCTGCTGGCAAATGTTCCAACAAAAGAATCTTCGGCAGCTAATAGTTGACTGTCTATAGCGCTAAAAGTGAACGTTTTCACTTCAGAGCCATTGATCTTTAGCTGCATGGAAGTGTTAGATTCTGCAGTCGCAGCGACATATGCCTTTACTTTTATGGGGCTAGCTGTGATGAGATTTGGAAAGTTAAAGTTAAATTCTCTTACGTTTTCAACATAAAACCGATGCCCAAACCAGCGCCTTCCTAGCTTTGCAATATTATAGTCGTCAGACTCAACAAACAAATAATCATGAAAAGAATCAAATGTCTCTTCTGTTGTTCCGCTAGGTTGGGTCGCTAAGCTCATTCTTGAGCCGTTTCCTGAGCTGATATTTAAGTAGTAAAAAGCATCATCGCTGTAAGGGTTAATATGAGAATTGTTCTCGGTATTATATTTTTTGGGTCCAATAGCATACATTAAAATGTAATCACCGTCATTAAACACATTGTCATCCTCGCCAATTACTTGAATAGCGTTTTCAATTAGGTCATTTGACAAAGTTTCTGAATTCAGTAAAGGGAGCGATTTCCCTCCATGGCCATATATTTTTATGTTTTTGGGATTGATTGAAGAGGTGTTTATTCCTAGGCTGTTTAAAAAACTTTTATTGAGCTTGTGGACCCCAGTAGTGTCTACAGCAAAGCGGTACCAGTTTCCTGACTTTAAAACGGAGCTGCTCACAAAATTACTACTTGACGATGTCCTTAGTTGTGGTCTCAATCGATAGGATATCGTAAAGCGAATAATTTTCTTTAAAATTCCATCACTATAAAAAATAGGATAGATCTTAACTGCCCCGCTGGTTTTATTTCTTGAATGAGCATTAGCCACTTTCATCTTGGGGCCATTTGGAATGGTTTTTAGAGGCAGCTGTTTTAAGTCTGTTTTTGATATTTCAACGGTTTCAATAGATGTGATTTCAGCGGAAGCCACGTCAATACTCCCATTAGTTTGCCATTGCCCTGAAAAAACTAATCCGTTTTCAAATGAAAAGTTATAGTTTTCCATATTAAATGAAGGGGTTTCAATCGCTTTATTTGAGGTGCCCATAACAATAGATCCTTTCCAGTCAATATCAAATGTTTGAGTTTGAGAATGTCCAATAAAAGAACATATTAAGGAAATACAAAACAACAGTCTTTTCATAGTCAATAAACGCAATCTTGAGGGCATTAGTGTGTTTAGGTAAAAGCTAATTTCAAAATTACAATAATAAATTATGAATTTCATCGTTTTTATGTAAAGTAATCGAAATCAATCACTCAAAAAATATCCGTTAAAACGCCGTGGTTTTTTATTGCATAATAATCTATAATTAGTATATTGCATCACTAAATTCAATTGTGTTTTACCAATTTTAAGTTGAATATGAAAAACAGAAAAACAGTAAGATTGCTACTACTAGTAGCACTATCCACTTCCTTAGTTGGGTGTAATAAGTCATCCAAATCTAGTAACTCTTCAAGAGGTACTGGTTGGCAAATTAACGCCAAAGATGGTGGTTTTCAGTATAATACAAATTTTAAAGGGCAAGAGACAGCTCCAGGCTTGGTGTTTGTAGAAGGTGGTACCTTTACAAGGGGTAAGGTTCAGGACGACGTAATGCATGATTGGAATAATTCTCCAAATCAACAACACGTACAGTCTTTTTATATGGACGAAACGGAGGTAACAAATTTGATGTACTTAGAGTACTTAGACTGGATTAAGCGTGTGTATCCTCCAGCCGACGATAGATTTAAAGAAATATATGCAGGCGCAGCACCTGACACTTTGGTATGGAGAAACCGCTTGGGTTACAGCGAAATGATGGTCGAAAATTACTTACGACATCCTGCTTTTAGGGACTACCCAGTTGTTGGTGTGAATTGGATTCAAGCCGTCGAATATGCCAATTGGAGATCTGACAGGGTTGCTGAAATGGGCTTACAAAAAGAAGGCTATTTAGAGAGGGATTCACATCTACTGGCTAAAGCTGACACTATTTTCAGTATAGACACCTATGTTAATGCGCCAACTAAGACATATGGAGGAAATGATAGTATTACACTCCCAAGCAAAAGAAGACCAAAAACGCCTGAAGACTCTATAAACTTATATGCCAAGCGTGAATCGGGAGCGATTCAGTTAAAATACCGTCTCCCAACAGAATCTGAATGGGAGTATGCTGCTCTTGGTCTTTCAGAGCTTAGATCTTACAACTCTTACAGAGGAAGGAAAAAATATCCTTGGGATGGTAAATACTCTCGTTCTGGGGATCGTAAATCTAGAGGGGATCAATTAGCGAATTTTAAGCAAGGAAAAGGAGATTACGGAGGAATTGCAGGATGGTCTGACGATGGTGCTGATATTACAAATGAGGTGATGTCTTACCAACCAAATAATTTTGGACTGTATGATATGGCTGGAAACGTAGCTGAATGGGTTGCTGATGTGTATCGGCCAGTTGTAGATGATGAGTTTAGTGATTTTGGGTATTACAGAGGAAATGTTTACACAAAAAATGCTATAGGAGAAGATGGTTCTTTAAAAATAATTGGAGTTGATGATATTCAGTATGATACACTTTCAAACGGTAGAATTGTTGCCAAAGGGCTTCCAGGACAGCTAGAAAAAGTTGCTGTTGATTCTGTTGATATGTACTTTGGTTTACGAACCAATTTTGATCAAAGTGATAATATAAATTACAGAGACGGAGATAGAGCCTCTTCAAGAAATTTCGATGACTTCGACGAAGAAGAGTCTACTAACGATTCTGAAACTCGTGACATGTATAACTCTCCTAGTCATGGCACTGACGGTGACTTAGCATATGATGAGTCAGATGAAAGAACTTCTTTAATAAACGACGAAGTAAGGGTTTATAAAGGCGGGTCATGGAAAGATAGAGAGTATTGGTTAGATCCAGCACAGAGACGCTATTACCCTCAAGACATGGCAACTGACTACATTGGGTTTAGATGTGCAATGTCTAGAGTAGGTTCTAAATCATTATCAAAAAAGAAAAAGAAAAACTAAGTTGTTACTCAGATAAAATATAAAGTCCTAACAATTTCAAATTGTTAGGACTTTTTTATTATTTTTAAGTTATGGAATTAAATAAAATTCATACACTTTTTTTGGACTGTTCAGTCGTATCCACAGATACACGAAACATAGATAAGAATGCCTTATTTTTTGCGCTTAAAGGGCCTAATTTTAATGGGAACACCTACGCAGCTCAAGCGCTAGAAAGTGGCGCTAAATATGCTGTAATTGATGAGGTTATGCAGCCCATGAATGACCATTTTATTTTAGTAGATAACGTCCTTCAAACCTTACAGGATTTAGCGCGTTTTCATAGAGACTATTTAGGCCTCCCTATTATTGCCTTGACGGGTAGTAATGGCAAAACAACCACCAAAGAGCTCATTAATGCTGTTCTACAGCCACGTTTTAATACAATAGCCACGATAGGAAATCTGAATAACCATATAGGGGTGCCGTTAACGCTTTTGAGAATGACTGCTGAAACTGAAGTTGGGATTGTGGAGATGGGGGCTAATCATGCAAAGGAGATAGCGCTGCTTTGTGATATAGCAAAGCCAAACGTAGGATACATCACTAATTTTGGTAAAGCACATTTGGAAGGCTTTGGGTCAGAGGAGGGTGTTATAGTTGCTAAAAGCGAGTTGTATGACTATTTAAAAGCCAACAAAGGCTTGATCATTATCAACTTGGACGATTCAAAACAGGAAAAGCAGCTAGGGGAGTATTCAACTATTTTTTCTTTTTCAGAATCTAAACAAACTTCAGTTAATATAAACTTATTAGAATCACAGCCATTTTTGAAAGTAGCGCTTGGCGATACAGCGATCAAATCTCATTTAGTAGGCGTTTATAATTTCCACAATATAGCAGCATCATTGGCAATAGGAAGTTATTTTAAAGTCCCCCCTCAACAACTCAAACTTGGGGTTGAAGCCTATGTGCCTACAAATAACCGTTCCCAAATCATCCAGCAAAATTCTAACGAAATTTTATTAGATGCCTATAATGCCAACCCGAGCAGTATGGAAGTCGCTTTAGAAAACTTTCAAAACTTCAAAAATCCAAATAAACTCGCCATTCTCGGCGATATGTTTGAGCTTGGTGCCACAACTACTAAAGAGCATTTAGTAGTTGTAAATAGGGCTATTGCCACTCCAGGATGTGATTTTTGTTTTATTGGCTCTCATTTTTTTGAACAAAAAATAGACCACCCAAAACTCCTGTTTTTTGAAACCTTTAGCGAACTTCAATTATATTTGAAGCAATCAATGATTTTAAATACCAGTATTTTAATAAAAGGTTCCCGTGGGATGGCTTTGGAGCGGGTTTTAAAAGTTATATAAGAATAAAGCCACTCTAAAAGAGTGGCTTTTCTGTGGGTCATACTGGATTCGAACCAGTGACTTCTACCCTGTCAAGGTAACACTCTGAACCAACTGAGTTAATGACCCTATACTTTTTGTAAAAATAATAATATCTTTGAATTTATAGGTATTTATTTTTATTTATAATATATTATAATTTAAACCAATAATTAGTGATTCGATGCTTTTAGTTACTCAACTTTTTCCAAACTACACCATTGAATTTATGTCTAATGAGTGGGGTGTAAATACCAGTGCTACCCTGGCAGGAATTCTTATGTTTTTAGTGCTAGGAAAGAGGCTCTCAGCCCGAAATAATGTAATGGTCACTTATGTTATGGGGGCTGTTATGTTTTGTTCATCCGTAATGATTCCTTTATGGAGCGCTTTTAATGGACAGTTTAATGTTGATACGGATCTTCCTCTTCACCTTTGTGGTATTTCAGGGCTTATCTGTTCTGTGCTTCCATTTTTAAAACGCAAACAATTTCTTTTTGATTTCGTGTTTTACTCCGGGATTATTGGTGGTATTGTATCTATTCTCACGCCGCAGTTGAATAGCTACGACGGCAGTCATTTTGTGTATATTGAGTATTATGTAAGACATGGTTTAATTTTGTTAATGCCTTTATTTATGTTTAGAAATTTAAACATACAGCCGTCTAAATATTCCTCCTTAAAGTCATTTCTGATTCTCAATGTTTTAATGGTTATTATCATGCCTTTAAATTTTTATTTAGGGTCTAATTATATGTATTTAATAGAGCCTCCACAGGTCAATAACCCCTTAATTATTGGAGAATGGCCCTTTTATTTATTGTGGCTTGAAGTTTTTGTATTGGGTTTAATGGCTTCTGTTTATGCGCTTTCCAAAATAAAACTAAGTAGAATATACTAAGAATTAAAATACTTTTTATTGCAGTCTTTAGTATCTTCGCTAAAGAATTTAAGACAACAATATGAGGCTTATACCGTTTATTTTCGCCAGTTTACTTTTTCAAATATCTAATGCACAAGCTTATGAAAGGGTGGAAGCCCAAGAGATTCGTTTACTAGTAGATTATTTGGCGTCAGATGCGCTCAAAGGAAGAGAGACTGCCACTTCAGAAGAGTTTTTAGCAGCCCAATTTATTCAATCCAAATTTATTGAATCGGGGATTAAACCGTATTTTAAAACCTATATGGATTCCTTTAAATACAGAGGCGGGAAAGGCTTCAATGTAGTGGGGTTTATAGAAGGGAACGATGTTAAGTTGAAAAATGAAATAGTACTTATAGGAGCCCATTATGATCATTTAGGTTTAAAGCGCAGTATTGGTAGTGATTCAATTGCTAACGGCGCCAATGACAATGCCTCAGGAACAGCCGCTGTTTTATCTATTGCTAAACGGATGGCGCAGCAGGGAACCAATAGACGATCTTTAGTTATAGCCTTGTTTTCTGGAGAAGAAAAAGGATTGTTAGGCTCTAAAGACTTGGCTAAAAAATTAAAGAATCAAAATATTGATTTGTATACAATGTTAAATTTTGAGATGTTAGGTGTGCCATTTACAGATCGAAACTATGAGGTTTTTCTAACTGGATATGGCTTGTCCAATTTAGGTGCTAAACTCAATACCTATACCAATTCACAAATGGTTGGCAGCTCAGAAGTTGCAGCAAAGCACGGCCTTTTTAAGCGCTCTGATAACTATCCTTTTTATAAAAAGTTTAAAGCGCCTTGTCATACCATATCTTCTTGTGATTTAACTAATTTTGATTATTATCACCATGTTGATGATGAAATCGACAAGCTAGATTTTAACTTTATGGCCACTTTTATTAATAAATTAATACCTGGGATTGTTGATATTTGCAACACTAATTCCAAAGAAATACAAATGTATGAAACGAGCACACTAAAAAGAGAATCATCTAAAAAAAATGATTGATAGCGAACAGCATGTGTCCTTTAAAAAACACTAAATATAAACACATGAAACGAGCATGCTAAAAAGAGAATCATCCAAAAAAATGATTAACAGCGAACAGCATGTGTCCTTTAAAAAACACTAAATATAAACACATGAAACGAGCATGCTAAAAAGAGGATCATCCAAAAAAATGATTGATAGCGAACAGCATGTGTCCTTTAAAAAACACTAAATATAAACACATGAAACGAGCATGCTAAAAAGAGGATCATCCAAAAAAATGATTGATAGCGAACAGCATGTGTCCTTTAAAAAACACTAAATATAAACACATGAATCGAGCATGCTAAAAAGAGAGTCATCCAAAAAAATGATTAATAGCGAACAGCATGTGTCCTTTAAAAAACACCAAATATAAACACATGAAACCAAGTAAAACCGTTATAATTACAGGAACAAGTCGCGGGATCGGCTTTGAATTAGTGCAGCTTTTTGCAGACGCAGGCTATGCTGTTTTGGCACTGTCCCGAAATGCTAAACCAGTTTCCGATTTAAATTTAGACAACACAACAGCTTTCCCTTTTGATCTTAATAAGTCCGAGGATTATGAGCGAGTTGCAGCCTTTGTTCAAAATGAATGGTCGCATGTTAATGTTTTAATTAACAATGCTGGAACCCTTTTAAACAAGCCATTTTCAGACACCACTTTTGAAGATTTTCAACAGGTTTATAATACCAATGTGTTTGGGGTTGCAGAGCTTACCAGATGCATGATTCCGTTTATGTCCAAGTCCGGACATGTGGTAACGATTAGCTCAATGGGTGGGGTTCAGGGGTCTGTGAAATTTCCAGGACTTGCCGCCTACAGTTCTAGTAAAGGAGCTGTGATTAGCTTAACAGAGTTGTTAGCAGAAGAATATAAAGAAACAGGGCCTTCCTTTAATGTCTTAGCTTTAGGAGCTGTACAAACAGAAATGCTTGAAGAGGCATTCCCAGGCTACGAGGCGCCAAATACAGCAGCCCAAATGGGGGCTTATATATTTGAATTTGCCAAAACGGGTCAGCAGTTTTATAACGGTAAATTATTGCAAATTTCGAGTTCAACACCCTAGAAAGATCTGGATTTCAAAAAAAAACAAATCCGTAGGTTTAACAGCTTATTAACGGTTTTAAAATAAAATATTTCTTTACTTTTGTAGTTCGATAAAAATCGCATTTTATGTTTAATAATTTAAGTGAAAAATTAGATAAAGCCCTTCACGTCCTTAAAGGGCATGGGCGTATTTCAGAAATCAATGTTGCCGAAACTCTAAAAGAAGTTCGACGCGCTTTGTTGGATGCCGATGTTAATTATAAAATCGCTAAAGAGTTTACCAACAAGGTCAAGGAAAAAGCATTAGGTCAAAATGTATTGACTACGCTTCAGCCAGGTCAATTAATGGTAAAAATTGTTAAGGATGAGCTAACCGCTTTAATGGGTGGTGAGGTAGAGGAAGTTAACTTGACAGGAGCTCCAAGTGTCATTTTAATGTCTGGTCTACAAGGATCTGGTAAAACCACTTTTTCTGGAAAGCTTGCAAATTACTTAAAAACAAAAAAAAATAAAAAGCCACTGTTGGTGGCCTGTGATGTGTACCGTCCAGCAGCCATTGATCAGCTGCATATTGTAGGGGAGCAAGTAGGGGTAGAAGTCTATAGTGACCAAGGAAATACCGATCCTGTAGCCATTGCAAAAGCAGGAGTTGCGGCCGCTAAAGCCAAAGGCTGTAATGTGGTCATTATTGATACCGCAGGTCGTTTAGCAGTTGATGAGGCGATGATGAGCGAAATTGCAAATATTCATAAAGCAATTCAGCCACAAGAAACGTTATTTGTGGTAGATGCAATGACTGGCCAAGATGCGGTCAATACAGCTAAAGCCTTTAATGATATACTTAATTTTGATGGAGTTATCCTTACAAAATTAGATGGAGATACCCGTGGTGGAGCCGCCATATCAATAAAATCAGTTGTTAATAAACCAATTAAGTTTATTGGAACTGGTGAAAAGATGGAAGCGATTGACGTCTTTTATCCAGCCCGTATGGCTGAACGAATTTTGGGCATGGGAGATGTGGTGTCTTTAGTGGAACGTGCTCAGGAACAATTTGACGAGCAAGAGGCTCGAAAAATTCAGAAGAAAATAGCTAAAAACCAATTCGGTTTTGATGATTTTTTGTCTCAAATCCAGCAGGTTAAAAAAATGGGTAATATGAAGGACCTTATGGGGATGATCCCAGGGGCCGGAAAAATGATGAAAGATGTAGATATAGACGACGATGCCTTTAAGCATATTGAAGCGATTATCCAATCAATGACTCCACAAGAGCGCTCAAAGCCAACTTTGCTAAACAATAGCAGAAAAAAACGAATAGGTTCCGGATCAGGAACGTCTATTCAGCAGGTTAACCAGCTGATGAAGCAATTCAATCAGATGAGCAAAATGATGAAAATGATGCAAGGCGGTGGAGGCAGAAAAATGATGGAGATGATGAAAAATATGCCACGATAAATCTAAATTAATGACCAATTTATAATGATTTTACTAGACGGAAAACAAACAAGTGCAGCAATAAAAATTGAAATTGCTTCGGCAGTTTCAGATATTAAAAAACAAGGTAAACGCGCCCCACATTTGGCTGCAATTCTTGTGGGTACCAATGGAGCCAGCATGACCTATGTAGGTGCCAAGGTGAAAGCTTGTGAGCTTGTTGGGTTTAGCTCAACGCTTATTGATTTACCGGTCGAAACAACCGAGTCTGAATTGTTATCTCAAATACATACGCTAAACGAAAATCCTGAGATAGATGGTTTTATTGTGCAGCTCCCCTTGCCAAAACACATCGATGAGCAAAAGATTTTGATGGCAGTTAACCCTGATAAGGACGTGGATGGATTTCACCCGGTGAATGTAGGTCGAATGGCGCTTGATTTGCCAACATTTCTTTCTGCAACGCCGTATGGAATTATGGAGCTATTAGAACGTTATGAAGTTCCAACTTCTGGAAAACACGTTGTAGTCATTGGTAGAAGCCATATTGTAGGACGTCCAATGAGTATTTTAATGAGTCAAAAACGTCCGGCTGGTGATGCCACTGTTACTGTTGCTCATAGTCGTACGACAAATTTAGAACAACTTACTTTAGAGGCAGACATTATAGTTGCTGCCTTAGGGATTCCAGAATTCTTAACTGCTAAAATGGTCAAGCCCGGTGCTGTTATTATTGACGTTGGAATTACAAGGGTGGCTGATGAAACTAAAAAAAGAGGGTATCGAATTGCTGGGGATGTTCATTTTGAAAGTGTCGCCAAAAAAGCAAGTTATATTACTCCTGTACCAGGAGGTGTAGGTCCAATGACCATAGCGATGTTACTTAAAAACACGCTTTTAGCATGCGAGCGTCATGCGTCTAAATAGCTATTTAGCAAAAATTTGTGAGCGATTTTTAAAGGCTTTAAACTCCAAAGCATTTCCTGCAGGATCATAAAAAAACATAGTAGCTTGTTCGCCAATGAGTCCTTCGAATCGTATGTAAGGAGCAATAACAAACGCTATTTTTTTAAGTTTTAAATGTTCTGCAAACATTTCAAAATTTTCCCAAGATAAAATGACTCCAAAGTGAGGGACAGGCACTTGTTTGCCATCTACGTTATTTATATGAAGGTCGGTGTTTGCTTCTTTTGGTTTGTAATGAATTACGAGTTGATGGCCAAAGAAATTGAAGTCTACCCAATGGTCGCTACTGCGCCCTTCCTCACAGTTTAAAACATCCCTATAAAACATACGGCAGGCTTCAAGGTTCCATACAGGAATGGCGAGGTGAAATGGAGCTATAGATTTCATTAAATGGATTTTTTAGAATCTTTCAAAGTTTCATTTAAAGTCGAAAGCTCTAAATCGGTTAGATCTCTATAGCTTCCTAGTTCAGATTTTAAATGAATATTCATAATGCGTGTGCGTTTAAGAGACTGGACTTCGTAGTTAAGATACTCGCACATGCGACGAATTTGGCGATTAAGTCCTTGTGTTAAGATTATTTTAAATTCAAAAGTGCTTAGTTTTTGTACTTCACATTGTTTGGTTATTGTGTCTAAAATTGGAATGCCGCTCGACATGCGTTGTACAAAAGTTTGTGAAATAGGCTTGTCTACAGTGACTATATATTCCTTTTCGTGATTGTTACTTGCACGAAGGATTTTATTTACGATATCGCCATCATCTGTCAGTAAAATTAAACCTTCGCTATCCTTATCCAGCCTTCCAATGGGGAAAATTCTAGATGGATAGTTGATGTAATCAATAATATTGTCTTTTTCTACTCCACGATCTGTCGTACAAACAATTCCTGCCGGCTTATTGAAAGCGATATAGATTCTTTTTTTAGCGTCATTCAGTATGGTCTTTCCATCTACTTTTACTTCATCTCCGGGGATTACTTTGGTACCCATTTCAGGCACCACGCCATTAATGGTAACACGTCCCTCATCGATTAATTTATCAGCAGCGCGACGCGAGCAATAGCCTGCTTCGCTTAGGTATTTATTTAGTCTTGTTGTCATTGGTTCCATTGTGCGAATTTACAAAACTTTGGTGGCTCAAAAATTTAATTATTTCACCTGTAATAAAATCTCCCTTTAGAGAGTGCCCAAATCCATCTGTTGAAATGAGTTGCGCATTTTTGAACTGCGCTTCTATTTCTTGCGCATCTTTGTAAGGGATGATAGGGTCTTTTTTGTCGTGGAAGATCAAGCCATGAGCTTCGATATTTTTTATAAGGTTTGCAGTTGAAAAGTAACTAGGAGGGTGGCCAAACTTAAGTTCGATATGGGTATCAATACCCTTATCTATTGTTTTGCTGTAGCCCATCATTTTTTTATAGCGTTCCATAATGCCTGTGAATGCTGAGGGAGCACCCAAAAGCACAATTTTATTAACGTCGCTGTATGTTTGTTTTTGAAGAAAAAATATGACCGCCATCGCACCTACCGAATGTCCTAGAAATACAGTGGGTTTAAATTTTTGACTCACCACGTTGATGAACTCTGAATAGAGTATGGCATTAAAAGTATCGCTTCCAGAAGCTCCATGGGCGGGGCCGTCAAGAGCAATGATATCATAATCTTCTTTTTGCAGCTTTTCAATTTCATATCTCCAGCGATTGCTGTTGCTTTCCCAGCCATGAGCTAATAAAACAGTTTCTTTTGACCCTTTCCAATGATAGGTTTGAATTGCTAAATTGTTGTAGTATAAAGTAGTTTTGGAGCCGGTGTCTAAAAACAAACGTCCTTTTGGGGTTAGTATTCCGCCCCTTGGTTTTGAGAATAATTGTAAGGCAAGTTTTGATGCGTATGTTGTGCTAAAAAGGCCAATAAAATTTATAAGAGCACCAACAATTTTTGGAATAAGTAATTTCATTAATTTTCTTCTCTATTCACGGTTTCTATTGCAAATGCAGGAGTGCAAATAGCTAAGTATATACAAGGTTTGTTAAATGGGTTTGAATATTGAACCCGACTATTTTTTTCAATTTTAATGGATTGTCCTTGTTCTAAAACAACCGTGTCACCCTCAATGATAAATTGCTTTTTCCCACTTATAATATAGGTGTATTCGTCAAATTCTGGCTTTTGAAAGGGCTCACTCCAGCCTGGAGGTGCCACCATATGAGCGATGCTTATGGCAGTGTTGCCGTCTGTTGCTTTTCCAAAATGTTCCTCAATAAGTTTGCCATCCGTAGTAGGTACTACAAACGGATTTTTTTGAATTTTATAAGCTGCCATATTCTAATACCATTGAAGATAAAAATCTTTTATTTTAGCGCTTTCAGGAATTGAAATAGCTTCAATCTTTTTATTCATGTTGTAGCGCATTTCTTCTGGAAGTTCCTTTTTACTGATTGTAAAATAAGCATTGATTTCGTCAACGGAAATGATTAAACTCCGAAGTGTGTTTTGAACACTTGAAATTCGGTAGTTAGAATTGAGGTCTCCAAATGTACTGAGGGTGTTTATGCCGTCCTGGTTCTTAAACCGTGGATCCATAATGCGGACAGTTCGAATGGTGGATAGGGAGTCTAGCGCAGAGTTTGGGTCTAGTTCTAGTAATAAAGCTCCCGACTCTTTTTCGTAAACACTAATAGTATTTGTGTTTCCTGTAAATTCGTCACCGCCGATAAACTTACTTAGGGAATCGTTTATAAAGACGGTTTTAAGTTCTCTTATCATTGTGGAATCCGTTAAGAGTCCAGCACTATTTGTGGTAATCAAAAAGGGATCTGTTGTTTTATCACAGGCAACAAAAAGCCCTAGTAGTATTGCTAAAAATAAATAATGTTTCATGTGGTGATTAGTGCTTACTTGATTTATAAAGTTGAATTAATGATCAGTTTTTAAATTTGGGTAAAAATAAATGAACTTTTATTACTTAAACCAAAAACAGTAAACTATTTTTGCTCATTATGTCAAAAACCGAAATCAAATCACTTGTTAGTGCGGGAAAAATGCTGCCGCTCATGGAGGCATTCTATACCATTCAAGGAGAAGGCTTCCATAAAGGAACTGCCGCTTATTTTATTAGAATAGGAGGCTGTGATGTAGGATGTCATTGGTGTGATGTTAAAGAAAGCTGGAATGCTGAGTTACATCCGCCAACTGCAATTGCTTCAATTGCTGAAGAGGCTGCTAAAGAGAGTCAAACTATTGTGGTTACAGGGGGCGAACCCTTGATGTGGGACATGAATCCACTTACGGCAGAGTTAAAATCCAAGGGCATGCAAACGCATATCGAAACGTCTGGGGCTTATAAACTAACAGGCGAATGGGATTGGATTTGCTTGTCTCCTAAAAAATTAAAAGGTCCTTTGTCTGAAGTCTATGAAAAAGCGCATGAGCTTAAAGTGATCGTTTATAATCTGGATGACCTGAAATTTGCTGAAGAACAGGCTGCGAAAGTAAATCCAAACTGTATTCTTTACCTTCAACCCGAATGGAGTAAGCGTGATAAAGTGACTCCGTTTATAGTTGAATACGTCATGAAACACCCTAAATGGAAAGTTTCGCTACAGACTCACAAGTATTTAAATATTCCTTAGGCCAAACAGCTTGTTTAGTTGTCTTTATTAAGTTTTTTAAATAGGTTGCTCATTTTTAATTTCTACTCATTAATTTATTTTTTATGTTACTAGGTACGAGCAAAAGATGCTCGGCTAGCCAATGAAATAGGTGTAATAGATCTCTCGGACATGTAAATGGTTTCATTTTCAATCCTCTTGGTACTGAAGAGTCAGCATCTAGAAATTGTCCTTTAGGAATTGGTCCAATTGAAAATATGGGAATCAGCAGGAAAATAGTAAGTAAGTTTAATCTGTATTTGTTCATTACGTTAGTTTGCTCAAATGTATATTCTCTCTTATTCAATTTTTTAATGAAAAATAAGTCAATTTTCTCCACAACCATTCCAATGGTCCGAATCGATAATTTTTTAAAACTAAAGGAGAAATTATCAAAATAAAAACCCACACAGAAATTACAATTAGGAACTGCTGCAGTCTATCAAGCCTTCCGAAAAGCCCTAATCCATGGCCATTAAAAATGAGTGTGCAAATTACAGACATACCTATATAGTTGGTAAATGCCATTCGCCCAGTGGCTCGTAATCGGTTTTGAAATTTTTTAAATATTCCTTTTTTATAACACCAAATGACCAATCCAATATAGCCTAATGCCATGAAAAGACCCGATACAAATTTATAATTCGCACCAATGTTCATTACATATGCAGCGTTCCATTCGGAAGCATATACTTGGCTTAAACCAATTCCAGAAAGCATGAACCCTGGTACAAATCCTATCCACATCAACTTTTTATAATATACTGTAGATTTTTCAGCCGATAGAATACCTTTTCGATATAAAATCATTCCTAACAGCATCATGGCACTGGCACGCCAAAACATTTCAATCATAAAAACAAGAGTTTGAATTTGTATTGCATCTTCCACTCTAAGTGGCATTTGTTCAAGGTAAGAGCCACGCATTGATTGTGTTTGGGAGGCGATTTGCTCCGCGGAGGGGTGAAAGAAAGCAAAAGTACTTTCGAGCGCGTCTGCTGGCATGCCATAATAGGTCATAAAATTTAAACTTATGGGAATTAGAAACAGGATAACCGCCATAATAAAAAGTGTACGAATTGACTTTTTTCTAAAAAAGAAAACCAAACTTCCACAAATGGCATAGGCTACTAATATATCTCCTGCCCAAATGATATAGGCGTGTATTAAACCAAAGAGTAAAAGCCAAAACATTCTTTTGTAATGCAATTTAGCAACTCGTTTGCCTTTTGCTTCTATTCTTTGCGTGAATAAAACCACACCTGCTCCAAACAGCATTGAGAAAATAGACATAAATCGAGTATCTGCAAAAATGTAGTTGAAGCCATGAAAATATTGGTTGTAGCCTTCCAAACCAGCACCAATTGTGGGGTTCATATACGCCATACTGATTTGGGAAAAAGACGTGATATTCATAATCAGAATTCCCAAAACAGCAAATCCACGTAGCAAGTCGAGCGAATGAATTCTGTTTTTTAAATCAATGGGTTGAGATAGTTTCGGCATTATTGTTTACGTTTTAAAATGAAGTCGTTTTAATGTTTAATTTATGGTCTAGTGTTACTTGTAGCTAACGCCGCGCTATACGCGGTGACGTTCTGGGTTTTAAATGGATGCATTTTTATGCGATTCATTAAAAAGACAAAAAGAACGTTATCAAATTGCGGTATAACGACTTGATATGCACTGTTTTGTTCGATACCACCTCAAGGTGATTGCTAGTTATTCTCTTAATTCCTACACCACCGCAATTTGGAAGCACGCGGCGATATTGCACAATCCCAAAGGATGGGAGTGCGAAGCACGTAGCCATTTGGGTTCACCTTTAGGTGAATTGTGCAGTATCGTTTGGTGTATGAGTAGTGGCGACTAAAAAGTGCTACTTTTCGATTAAGAAGAAAACTACAAAAAAAGCACAAACTTTGAGGTTTGCACTTTTCTAGCCATTACTTATACACTTTGTTATATAATTTTTTTATTGATATTCCTCGTTTTTTCGCACTTTCTTCAATTGGCAGTAAGCCCAATTTCAATCTCCTTTTATTAATGTTTTTAGCATCTGCAACAGGGTAAATTTCCCATAATTTAGTCACAGGATCTTGTTGAGCTTCTTTTCCGTAAATTTGCTTGTGACCTTTGGCAATAAGTACCCTGTCCATTACCCAAGCATATCCTTCCCAATTGGACTCTGATATAGAGCAAGAATAAAATAAATATGGAAGTAATTCTACTTGATTTTGAATGCTTGAATGAAGTAACATAACATATGCAATATCATTAGCTTCCTCACCAATTTGAGATTTACCTAGCCAACCATATTTTAGAACTATACTTTTCAAATAATTAGAAGTTAAACTATCTTTTTTAATAAGAATCTCTCTAACTTTTGCAAATTCATCAGAATTTCTTCCATGTTTTGGCATAATTTCATCAAATAATTTTATTCGCATATCTACTGCTAAACTATCTTTTTCTATTATTGTGTTTTTTATCGAATCTAAAGTTTGTTTAGAAATTGTTTTGTTAATTCTGTTCTGTGAAAAAGAAAAGAAGGTTAAATTCAGAAAAAATATAAGAGATACTATTTTCATTTTATTTATTTTATATAACGGCTCGGCTATGGTTAGTACGGGAATTAAAAGTAATTAATTTCCGATTAAGCACTTAGCCAAAGCTTTTTATTTTGTTTTATCTTTTTTATTTTAAAGCCAAATTTAAAAACTTGGCGGACTTTGTTACTTGTACTAACTTTTGGGTTTAGCACTAAAACCATTATTATTTTTATACCTTGTTAGCCATTGGCTTTATTTATTCAGTTTCTCAAACTCAAACGGTATTTCCATTTCTCCTCCAGAAACCATTGCGTTTATTCTATTTCCGTTTTTCCAATATTTAATTTTATTAGGAAAGTCAATTTCGTTATTTTCACAAGTGAATTCAGTTTCATTATGACTGATTCCATTAAAAGTAATTGATTCAGACTCTTCAGGAACTTTTACAGTTAAATTCCATTTTCCACTTGTTTTAGTTAATCGAATTTTTTCTTGCTTAATTGTATCTCCATTTTGCATTGTGAAACCAATTCCAGAATATTCTGTTTCGTTAATTTTATTCCAGTTTTCAAAAGTTTCTTTTTCTTCTTCTTCGTTTAGTCTTTTCCATTTTCCTAGTAACCAGTCAAAATTCTCAGATTTTTCAATCATAGTTTCAGATTTTATCTCCTCTTTTTGTTTTTCCTTTTTTGATTGGTTACAAGACATAATCAAAATTCCAATTAATAGTATCAATATTTTTTTCATAATGTTTGGTTTTGCTTGTGGCTAACGGATTGTGTATGAATTGTAGCGTTCAAAACGACACTAATCATTTTGATATTCCCGTAATGAACAATTTGTATTTTTTCTCTTTCCTTTTTTCTCCTAAGCAGAAAAACCTCTTAGATCTCATTAAACTTTCGTTAAATTGTCCACCACTAGTGGTTTATAGTTCCATTATACTTTTCTTCAAACGGGTTCAATACATCTAAATACAGCATATATTGAACCACTTTAGTTTGTCAAGTGTTTCTTAAAATTCAAATAAAATAATTGCTTACAAATGGTTAAGTTGCTTATGAAGATTTAGACTTGGGAGCTTAAATCAAGATTAAACGTACTAAAAAAATTACAGTATTTCAACCAAAAACATAGTTTTTTTAATAATAATTTAAAATTAACGTCAAATTAAAATTAAAATAGCAGTAAAAATATAATAATATACATAATAATGTATTTTAGTCTTATTTTTTTAAATTTCCTTTTACAGTAACTGTCGCCATTGTTTTCAAAATCAGCATCTACTAACTTTCACTCCAAATACTTTGTTTATAGTACTTTTTACACGAATACTTCTCTATTTAATTACATTTCAATTATAATTATTAATATTTAGTTACAATTTGTTAGTATTTTAAGTATTTGTGTTTATAATATATAACTAAATGCCCATATTTGTAGCCTAATACTTATAGATATTATTATGTGTGGAATTGTATGTGCATTTGACTTAAAACAAAAATCAGAAATCTTAAGACCTCAAGTGCTTGAGATGTCCAAAAAAATAAGACACCGTGGTCCGGACTGGAGCGGTATTTATAGTGATGAAAAAACCGTCATGTCGCATGAGCGTTTGGCGATTGTGGATCCTGCATCTGGAAAGCAACCGCTTTTTAGCGAAGACAAAAAACTTATTTTGGCAGCTAATGGTGAAATTTATAACCACCAAGACATACGTAAACAATACGAAGGCAGTTATAGCTTTCAGACCCAAAGTGACTGTGAGGTTATTTTAGCGCTTTACAAAGACAAGGGTGTAGATTTTGTAGATGACTTGAACGGCATTTTCGGCTTTGCAATTTACGATGTTGAAAACGACGAATACTTTATAGCCCGCGACCATATGGGAATCATTCCTTTGTATATAGGTTGGGATCAAAACGGTACCTTTTATGTGGCTTCAGAATTAAAAGCTTTGGAAGGAACCTGCTCCAAAATTGAGTTGTTTCCACCAGGACATTATATGTCTAGTAAAGACGGGAAGTTTGTGCAATGGTACAAAAGAGATTGGAGAGAATATGCCGCAGTAAAAGAGAATGAAACAAGTATTGCAACAATTAAAGAAGCCTTAGAAGCCGCTGTGCACAGGCAGTTAATGAGTGATGTGCCTTATGGTGTTTTACTCTCTGGTGGTTTGGACTCTTCAGTGGTCTCTGCAATCGCAAAAAAATATGCTCAAAAGCGTGTTGAGTCTGGCGATAAAACGGATGCCTGGTATCCGCAAACACATTCATTTGCGGTAGGCTTAGAAGGCTCTCCAGATTTAGCGGCGGCTCAAGTGGTGGCGGATCATATTGGAACCGTACATCATGAAATTAAATTTACTATTCAAGAAGGGTTAGATGCTATTAAAGATGTGATTTATAATATAGAAACATATGATATCACCACCATTCGTTCTTCAACTCCAATGTATTTAATGGCAAGAGTTATTAAATCTATGGGGATTAAGATGGTGTTATCTGGCGAAGGAGCGGATGAGATTTTTGGAGGGTATTTGTACTTTCATAAAGCGCCAAATGCACAAGAGTTTCACCAAGAAACAGTTCGTAAATTGGATAAGTTACACATGTATGATTGCTTAAGAGCCAACAAAAGTTTGGCGGCTTGGGGTATAGAAGGGCGGGTGCCTTTTTTAGATAAAGAATTTCTTGATGTCGCCATGCGCATCAATCCACAAGATAAAATGATCAATGGTGAGCGCATGGAAAAATGGGTCATTAGAAAAGCCTTTGAAGATATGTTGCCAGAAAGTGTAGCGTGGCGTCAAAAAGAACAATTTAGCGATGGCGTTGGGTATAGTTGGATAGATACGCTGAAAGAAGTGGTTGATAAAGAGATTTCTGATGAACAGTTGGCAAATGCTAAATTCAGGTTCCCTATCCAAACCCCGCAAAACAAAGAAGAGTTTTATTACCGTTCCATTTTCGAAGGCCATTTTCCAAGTGATGCAGCAGCTTTAAGCGTGCCTCAAGAGGCAAGTGTAGCTTGTAGTACTGCGATTGCTCTAGAATGGGATGAGGCCTTTAAAAACATGAACGAACCTTCCGGAAGAGCAATTCTAAATGTGCATGATAAGGCTTATGAATAGGGTGTTGGAAACCCTAAATAAAGCTTTCTTAGGCGTTTAATCCTATTATAGGATTAAGTTAAATATTTGAACACCCTTAAATTCAATTTAAGGGTGTTTTTAGTTGATTTAAGCTTGTTTTAACAAAACACCCAATTGTTAATAATTCCACTTAAATTCCTTAAAAACGCGTTAAATTCCCTTAGAGTTTAATTATCTTTGTTTGGATAAATGCGGTTTGTACTGTGTTTAATTTAAACTAAAAAATAGATTCAATAGAATGAGCGAAGAAAACAAAAAAAGTAGTTACTCAGCGGATAGTATTCAGGCCTTAGAGGGCATGGAGCATGTGCGTATGCGTCCTTCAATGTATATTGGAGATGTTGGATTAAGAGGGTTGCATCACTTGGTGTATGAGGTTATCGATAATTCTATCGATGAGGCCTTAGCTGGTCATTGTGATAAAATCACAGTAATTATAAACGAAGATAACTCGATAACCACTGAAGATAATGGTCGTGGTATCCCTGTAGACTTGCACAAAAAAGAAGGTGTTTCTGCCCTTGAGGTGGTAATGACTAAAATTGGTGCTGGGGGTAAGTTTGATAAAGATTCTTACAAAGTTTCTGGAGGACTACACGGCGTTGGTGTGAGTTGTGTAAATGCACTTTCTGAGCATTTAACAGCAACAGTTTACCGTGATGGTAAAGTTTATGAGCAAGAGTATGAGCGCGGAAAAGCGATGTACCCTGTAAAACAAATAGGTGAGACTGATAAAAGAGGAACAACCGTTACTTTTAGGCCAGATCCTCAGATATTTACTCAAACACTTGTATATGTATATGATACCTTGGCAAGCAGACTTAGAGAGTTGGCATTCCTAAACAAAGGAATAACCGTTGTGCTTGTTGATCAAAGAGAAAAAGACGATAAAGGTGAATTTTTAGGCGAAACCTTTCATTCAACTGAAGGACTTTCAGAATTCATCAAGTATTTAGATAGCAATCGTGACCCTATTATGAAAAACGTCATCGCTTTTGAAGGTGAGAAAAATGGCGTTCCTGTAGAAGTAGCGATGATTTATAATACTTCTTATGCAGAGAATTTACACTCTTATGTAAACAATATAAATACTCACGAAGGTGGGACACACTTGTCTGGGTTTCGTCGTGGATTGACACATACTTTGAAAAAGTATGCCGATGAGTCCGGCATGCTTGATAAGCTTAAGTTTGATATCGCTGGAGATGATTTCCGTGAAGGATTGACCGCTATTATTTCTGTTAAAGTTCAAGAGCCTCAGTTTGAAGGTCAAACAAAAACAAAATTAGGAAACCGTGAAGTGTCTGCTTCTGTAAGCCAGGCCGTTTCCGAAATGCTAACCAACTACTTAGAAGAAAATCCAGACGACGCAAAAATAATTGTTCAAAAAGTTATTTTAGCTGCGCAAGCACGTCATGCAGCCCAAAAGGCACGTGAAATGGTACAGCGAAAAACAGTGATGAGTATGGGAGGGTTGCCTGGGAAACTGAGTGACTGTTCTGAGCAAGACCCTGCTAAATGTGAAGTATTTCTTGTAGAGGGAGATTCGGCAGGAGGTACGGCCAAGCAAGGTCGTGACCGTGCGTTTCAGGCTATTTTACCGCTAAGAGGAAAAATTTTAAATGTTGAAAAAGCGATGCAGCATAAGGTTTTTGAAAATGAAGAAATCAAAAATATCTTTACAGCATTAGGAGTCACCATTGGGACTGAAGAAGATAGTAAAGCTTTAAATTTGTCCAAATTACGTTATCACAAAATTGTGATTATGTGTGATGCCGATATTGATGGCAGTCACATTGCAACGCTAATATTAACGTTCTTCTTTAGATACATGAAGGAGTTAGTAGAAGGGGGGCATGTTTATATTGCCACACCTCCTTTGTACCTTGTCAAAAAAGGCCAAAAGAAACAGTATGCTTGGAGTGACGCGGAGCGCGACACCATTGTTGAGAGTTTTGGAGGAAGCGCAGGCATACAACGTTACAAAGGTCTTGGAGAAATGAATGCAAGTCAGCTTTGGGATACAACGATGAATCCAGATTTTAGAACCCTACGTCAAGTACAAATTGAAAATGGAACTGAAGCAGATCGTATTTTTTCAATGCTGATGGGAGATGATGTGCCGCCAAGAAGAGAGTTTATTGAGAAAAATGCAATTTATGCCAATATTGACGCTTAAGGCTCCATGACGCCGGAGCTAGAGGGCCTGTAGGAGCGCGTTTAAGTCTTTTTTTTAAGATTTTCCAGCGTACCTAAAAAATATAATAAAGCATCGGCAGGGACTGCCTTTAGCTTTCGATAATTAATTAAAATAATACAATAAAAAAATTATGAAAATAACAGTAGTAGGCGCAGGCGCCGTGGGGGCGAGTTGTGCAGAATATATTGCCATTAAAAATTTTGCTTCTGAAGTCGTTTTGTTAGACATCAAGGAAGGCTATGCAGAAGGAAAGGCAATGGATTTAATGCAGTGCGCATCTCTTAACGGTTTTGACACAAAAATATCCGGTTCTACCAATGATTATAGTAAAACCGAAAACAGTGATATATGTGTTATTACTTCAGGGATTCCAAGAAAGCCAGGAATGACTCGTGAAGAGTTAATAGGTATTAACGCAGGAATTGTGAAAACAGTCTCCACAAGCTTGGTAAAGCACTCTCCAAACACAGTCCTTATTGTGGTGAGTAATCCGATGGATACGATGACGTATTTAGCTCACAAAGTAACAGGGCTTCCAAAACATAAAATAATTGGGATGGGTGGCGCCTTAGACTCAGCACGTTTTAAATACCGTTTGGCCGAGGCACTAAACGCGCCAATAAGTGATGTAGATGGTATGGTTATTGGTGGCCACAGCGATGTTGGAATGGTGCCTTTAATTTCGCATGCCACCCGAAACAGTATTAGAGTATCAGAATTTATTTCTAATGAACGATTAGAGCAAGTAAAAGAAGACACCAAAGTAGGAGGCGCTACGCTAACGAAGCTTTTAGGAACCTCTGCTTGGTACGCTCCAGGAGCCGCCGTGAGTGGTTTGGTTCAAGCAATTGCATGTGACCAGAAAAAAATATTCCCATGCTCAGTCTTATTAGACGGGGAGTATGGCTTGTCTGATTTATGTATAGGAGTGCCTGTTGTATTAGGGGCCAATGGAATTGAACAAATCGTTGAAATTAAATTAAGTGATAACGACAAAGCACATTTACATACAAGCGCAGAAGGTGTTAAAAAAACAAACTCATTATTAGAAGTTTAGATATATTTTTACTGTGATATTGTTTTTGACTTCTTAGAAGCGAATAAAATGTCTTTTTGTTGAAAACAAAGGATTCTATTGTCAAATCACATCGTAAATCATATATTTGCTCGTTTATTAAAAATTAAAGCATACAAAAATAATTCATAATGCAAAATAAAGGACTAGTTAAGTTATTTGCTCTCTTATTTGGTTTGGTAAGTATTTACCAATTATCATTTAGTTTTAAAGCAAATCAAATAGAAGACAACGCAACGCAATTTGCTATTGAAAAAATAGCAGATACAGAATCAGACTACGACGCTAAGCGTGCACTCGAACAAGGGAAGTATTTAGACTCTCTCAAAAATGAAGTCGTTTTTGATATAGGAATCGCGAAGTTTAACTATGATGAGGTTAAAGAGAAAGCCATGAACCTTGGTCTGGATCTTAAAGGGGGGATTAATGTAATTCTTCAGATTTCTGTAAAAGACATCCTTGTTGGTTTGGCGAATGGAAGTAAAGACCCTGTGTTTAGAAAAGCATTAAGTGATGCCGAAGAGCTTCAGAAAGACAGCCAGAACACTTATTTAGAAGATTTCTTTGTTGCTTTTGAAGCGATTGAAGGCGATACTAAACTAGCGTCACCAGATGTTTTTGCAAACCGTACGTTAAGCGAGGAAGTTACATTTGATATGTCAGATGACCAGGTTAAGCCTATTTTATCTACTAAAATTGACGAATCTATCGTGTCTGCGTTTGAGGTTTTACGAAAACGTATTGATAAGTTTGGGGTCACTCAGCCCAATATCCAGCGTATAGGAAATTCGGGACGTATTCTTGTTGAATTGCCTGGTGCTAAGGAAATAGAGCGTGTTAAAGGTTTATTACAAAGTACCGCTCAACTAGAATTCTGGGATGCTTTTAAAGGAGAAGAATTTGGGACGTTTATTTTTCAAGCCAATGATGTTTTAAAAGCTCTTGCTGACTCTGATGTTGAAGTAGACTCAGATCCAACCGAATCAGCTGAAGATGCTATTTCTGATATCATTGGAGATACAGATGCTGAAACAGGAGATGATAGAGATGTAAATCCATTAATTGACTTAATTAGATCGCCAGGATATAACGGCGGGCCTGTCATTGCTTCTTTTGAACAAAAAGACAAACAACTAGTTACGGATTACCTAAACAATCCGCAAGTACGTGCTTTATTGTCTCCAGAACAACGGTATGCGAAATTTGTATGGGGGATCCCACAAGTGCAGCAAACGGTTGGAGATAACCCTCAAAACATTGAGTTAGTTGAATTATATGCTTTGAAAGGGAATAGAGATGATACGCCACCACTTAGTGGGGCTGTGATAACCGATGCTAGTCAGGCTTACCAACAAAATGGAAGCCCTAGCGTGTCCATGCAAATGAACCTTAAAGGTGCTAAGGTATGGGAAGAAATGACGGGTAACGCGTTTAATACCGCTGGTCAAATAGCCATCGTATTGGATGAAATAGTGTACTCAGCACCAGGGGTTACAACAGGGCCAATTGCTGGAGGAAATTCTGAAATATCAGGTTCTTTTACTTTAAATGAAGCGGTAGATTTAGCAAACGTACTAAGAGCAGGTAAATTACCAGCCTCTGCAGATATTGTACAAGCGGAAGAAGTAGGGCCATCATTAGGCCAAGAAGCGATTGACAGTGGAATGAAATCATTTTTAATTGCTTTAGCATTGGTGCTTTTATGGATGCTCTTTTATTATGGTAAGGCGGGGATTTATTCAAACATTGCCTTGCTGTTAAATATCGTATTGATCTTCGGAATCCTTTCCGGACTTGGAGCTGTCTTAACCTTGCCAGGAATTGCAGGTATTGTATTAACAATTGGTATCGCAGTGGATGCAAACGTTCTTATATACGAACGAATCCGTGAGGAGCTATTTAAAGGAAAAGGCTATAAAGAATCTGTTAAAGACGGATTTAACAATGCGTTGTCCTCTATTTTAGATGCCAATATTACAACAGGCTTAACAGCATTGATCTTATATGTATTTGGATCCGGTCCTATCAAAGGATTTGCAACAACTCTTTTAATTGGAATTTTAACATCGTTATTCACCGCAATTTTTATCTCAAGATTATTAATTGACTGGCACCTAAGCCGTGGCGGGAAATTAGAGTTTTCGACAGGGATGACAAAAGGATTATTTCGTTCTATTAATGTCGAATTCCTAAAAAAACGTAAAATTGCTTACTTGATTTCAGGAACAATTATAATTGCGGGACTTGGCTCATTGTTCACCACTGGTTTAGATCAAGGTATTGATTTTGTTGGGGGAAGAACATACACAGTTCGTTTTGCAAAAGACATGAACACTCAAGAGGTTAAGACAGCTCTAAATGATGTCTTTAACAGTGCTGAGGTGAAAACAATTGGAAGTGCAAATCAATTGAAAATATCTACTAAATACAAGGTGAATGAAAATTCTGCTGAGGTAGATCAAGAAGTTCAGCAAAAACTATATGAAGCTTTGGTGCCATTTTTACCAGAAGCAACAACTTATAATCAGTTTATAAACGCCGAAAATAATGTCGGTAAAATGTATTCAGGAAAAGTAAGTCCAACCATTGCGGATGATATTAAAAAGTCATCTGTCTGGGCTATTTTAGGATCTCTTATCGTGGTATTTCTTTATATCTTATTAAGGTTTAAGAAATGGCAGTTTTCATTAGGAGCTGTTGCCGCAGTATTTCATGATGTCTTAATTGTATTAGGGATCTTTTCAATTGCTTGGAGATTCTTGCCATTTAGCATGGAAATTGACCAGGCCTTCATTGCGGCTATTCTGACCGTAATTGGGTATTCCTTAAATGATACGGTGGTAGTGTTTGATAGAATTAGAGAATACTTAAATGAGCATACAAGTTGGAAATTTGAGAAAGTAGTCAACAGCGCATTAAGTAGTACACTGAGTCGTACTTTAAACACCTCCTTAACCACATTAGTGGTGTTATTAGCCATGTTTACTTTTGGAGCAGATTCTCTAAGAGGATTGCTATTTGCTCTTATTGTGGGGGTTCTTGTAGGAACTTACTCATCGTTGTTTATTGCAACACCAATAATGCATGACACCCTAAAGCGTTTAGATAAAAAAGAGAAATAATCTTTATTGATATATTAAAAAAAGCCACTCATTTGAGTGGCTTTTTTTATGCAGTTAAGTCTAGTTTTTAATTCGACTTCGGTTTGTATAAGAACATGAAATAAAGTCCGATAAGTAAAAAAGGAATACTTAATACCTGTCCTGTATTTAAACCTAAAACCCAGTCTTCTCTGCTGTCAATTTGTGCAATTTTAAATTGCTCTACAATCACTCTTACAGACATTAAAAGCACCAAGAAAAGCCCAAATAAGAATCCTGTTTGAGTGCTCTTTTTTGTTTTCCAGTATAAAAAGAAGAGTGTTATAAATACAAATACGTAACCAAATGCTTCATATAATTGCCCTGGGTGTCGGGGAATATTGTCTAGTTGTCTAAATATAATAGCGAAAGGAAATCCTTCTTCGGATGGTTTTCCAATCATTTCAGAGTTGAAAAAATTACCAACCCGAATAAATACGGCTCCTATAGCAGAGGCAATAACAACACGGTCAAGTATCCAAAGGACCGATTTTTTTAATATTTTTTTATTATAAATATACATTGATATAATCATACCAATAGCCGCTCCATGACTGGCCAAGCCTCGAAAGCCGGTAAACTCAAAGCCCCCGCTAAAACGAAACGGAAGAAAGATACTTAGGAAGTCTTCTTTAAATAATTCAGATTGATAAAACACCACATGTCCCAAGCGAGCGCCTATCATAATTCCTAAAACAGAATACATGAACAGGCCGTCCAATTTTTCTTCAGATTGTCCTTCATTTTTGTATATCTTTTTCATAATATACCAGCCGGTAATAAATGCAGCCATCCACATGAGGCTATAATAGTGGATTTTAAAGTCTCCAAAAAGAGCAATGCCATCAGAAGTAGGGTCCCAAACGGTTTGTAGAAAATACATAGTTATTAATTTAGATTGTAAATATAGAAAAATGAGGTGGAATTAGAGCCCAACGAATTCGGATTAAATACATCTCTATTTTTTTGGGACTGGGTCGTGTCCAGACCCTCCCCATGGGTGACAGCTTAAGATTCTTTTAATTCCTAAGTAGCTCCCTTTGGCCAGTCCGTGAGATATTAAAGCTTCTTTAGTGTAATGTGAGCATGTGGGTTGGTATCGGCAGCTAGACGGTAAAAAAGGAGAGATTGCTTTTTGATACAACTTGATTATAAATAACAAAGGGGCAATCAAAATAGTTTTCATGTTTTTTTATTCTAATGAAAATGTAGTGCCCTCTTTGCCGTCTTTTAGCTGAATTCCAATCGCAATTAATTCGTCTCTTATTTGGTCTGACAGTGCAAAGTTTTTTTGGCTTCTAGCGTCGTTTCGCATTTTTATAAGCAACTCTACAGTCGCTGCGAATTTTTCATTGTGGTTGTTTGATTGGGTGTTTTTAAGACCTAAAACATCAAATACAAAACAGTGCATTACTTCGGTTAGTAGCTTGAGGTTTTCAGTGCTTATGCTTGATTTTCGGTCCTTTATTTGATTAATATACTTTACGGCTCTAAACAGCTCTGCAATCAAAATAGGGGTGTTAAAGTCGTCATTCATTGCGTCATAGCAATTAGACTTCCACTTAGTTACATCAAAATCATTTGCATCTTTAGTTGCCTCAATTTTAGACAACGAAGTCACGGCTTCCATGAGTTTTAGAAATCCTTTTTCTGAAGCTAGTAAGGCATCATTGCTAAAGTCTAAAATACTTCTGTAATGGGCTTGCATCATAAAAAAGCGCACTACTGACGGTGAAAATCCTTTGGTTAATTTATCGGTATCTCCATTTAAAATTTCAGAAGGCAGTATATTATTTCCTGTTGATTTAGCCATTTTTTGACCATTCAGTGTAAGCATATTAGCATGCATCCAGTAATTGACAGGGCTGTGGTTGTGCCATGCTTTTGCTTGCGCAATTTCACATTCGTGGTGTGGGAATTTTAAATCCATTCCGCCGCCGTGTATGTCAAAACTTTCCCCTAAGTATTTAGTGCTCATGGCTGTGCATTCTAGGTGCCAACCAGGGAATCCATCGCTCCAAGGGGAGGGCCAACGCATTATGTGTTTGGGTTCTGCTTTTTTCCAGAGTGCAAAATCTTGTGGGTTTTTTTTATCAGACTGACCGTCCAACGCACGTGTATTGTGCGCCATGTCTTCAATATTTCTCCCACTTAAAATCCCATAATCATGAGATTCATTATATTTTATTACATCAAAATAAATAGAGCCATTAGCTTCATAAGCGTAGCCTTTGTCTATAATAGATTTGATAATTTCTATTTGTTCAACAATATGGCCTGTTGCTGTGGGTTCAATGCTAGGCGGAAGAAAATTAAATATTGAAAGGATATTATGAAAATCAACGGTGTAGCGTTGCACTACTTCCATTGGTTCAATTTGTTCAAGACGTGCTTTTTTTGCAATGCGATCTTCGCCTTGGTCAGCGTCATTTTCTAGATGGCCAGCATCTGTAATGTTTCGAACATAACGCACCTTATACCCAAGGTGTTTGAAGTATCTAAAAATCATGTCAAAAGACATGAATGTTCGTACATTTCCTAGGTGAACATTACTGTATACGGTGGGGCCACAAACATACATTCCAATCGCTCCTTCGTTTATGGGGTTAAAAACCTCTTTTTTTCCTGAAAGAGTATTATAAATTTGAAGTGTATTTGACGTGTATTTGCCCATGGTTAGAGGATTAAAATTTTGTCTCTAATTGTATGTAATTCAAGAGCTCTCTTTTAGTTTCCTTCTCTTTAAATTTCCCACCAAATTCGCTCGTAACAGTACTGCTTTCAATGTCCCTAATACCTCTAGAGTTTACACATAAATGTTTGGCATCAATAACACAAGCAACATCTTGTGTGTTTAATACGTTTTGAAGCTCTCTAACAATTTGTATTGTAAGTCGTTCTTGAACCTGTGGGCGTTTTGCAAAATGATCAACAATACGATTCATTTTAGACAGGCCTACAACCGTCCCATTTGAAATATACGCTACATGTGCTCTTCCAACTATTGGAAGAAAATGATGTTCACACGTAGAATAAAGGGTAATGTTTTTTTCAACAAGCATTTCTCCATATTGGTACTTGTTTTCAAATGTAGAAACTTTCGGTTTCTTTGTTGGATCAAGTCCTCCAAAGATTTCATTGACAAACATTTTTGCAACCCTATTTGGGGTTCCTTTCAGACTGTCGTCCGTAAGGTCTAAGCCAAGAGTTTCCATGATGTGTTGGACATCTGCTTTTATGAGGTCTATTTTTTCAGCTTCATTTAGCTTAAATGCATCAGAACGCATTGGTGTTTCTGACGAAGTGCCTATATGATTGTCACCTATTGTGTCAAACGTTTCAATATTATTTTTCAGTCCCATTCGTAATTTTGAATAAAGTTATCTGTATATTAGAAGACAAAGATAATTAAATTCGGTCTTTGTTACTTTCATTTTTGATTAATATTTTCTTTTTTTTAAAGACAATCATAAAAAAAATGAGTATTTTTAAAGTCCCAATTTACCTTTAATTTCATTAGAGCCAACAATGGCCTGTTGTTCTTGATTCAAACTTGTGTTATCGTATTAATTCAACGGTTTACACAATGAAATTCTCTCTTTTTAACATATTATTTTTCACACTTTTTTGCTTTTGCAGTCATTCTCAGGCTGTTAAAACAACTTCGGTTCCTCTAAGGGTTGTGATCTATGATGAGAGTGTTAATCCGCCTCTTTCTCTTAAAGAAATCCAACTGCTTAAAGAAGTCTACGGTACTCATCTTTTCAAAGAGATATTAGACCGCCCTAACCGACTTTTGTTCATGAAAGAATTGCTGAGAAATCGAATTCAGGTAATGAAAATTACAAATATTAAAGATCAAAAAAAAAGCAAACTTCTTTCTGAATTCCCTCTTTTTAATGCCTTTGTGCCTGAGCTTGAGAGGGATCTTATTTTTGATCCACAAAATTTTAATCCCTTAAAATACAACTTGCCTTTTTATGGTATCGGGCTTGGGACTGTTTTGTGTCGTATAGACGGAACTGACTACTTTATTTTCATTAAATCACAACATTATAAAAGATAACAGATGAAAAAATTATTTCTTCTTTTTGGTTTCCTGTTTTCGGTCTCGTTATCTGCACAGGTTATTATTGAAAATGGAACTGTGACTGCCTGTTCAGGAACTTTTTATGATTCAGGAGGAGATTTAAATTCCTATTTAGGAAATGAAAACTATATATTCACCATCTGTCCAGAGTTTCCAGGCCAATTTATTGAACTAGATTTCACGTCCTTTGTAACACAAGGCGGTGAGGATTTAATGACTATCTATAACTCTGATACCAATGACGCTACATTATCTTTTGGAACTTTTTCTGGAACCACAAGCCCTGGATTAGTATCCGCTACAACGACTAATGTGTCAGGATGTATCACTATTGAGTTTACAAGTTCTCCAGGAGCTAATTTCCAGGGATGGTCTGCCGATATCTCGTGTAAAGAACCCTGTCAAACTATTAATTCTCAGGTTGATACTGCTTTTCCAGCACCAAATGCAAATGGTTTTATAAAGGTATGTCCAGACGAAGAAATTACTTTAACAGGGAGCGGTCTGTTTAGTAGCAATGGCGCAGGAGCAGCTTATGAATGGGATTTAGGGGACGGAAGCACTCAACTTGGTCAGACAGCCACATTTTCATATTCCACACCAGGAGTTTACATAGTCAATCTCAATATAAGAGATACCAATACAAGCAATGATCCAGAGGGTTGTGCCAATACAAATTTGATTAATCAAGTTATACAGGTGGGGACTGTGCCAGATTTTGTTGGGACGGCAGCGCTTCAAGATGCTATTTGTTTTGGAGATTCAACAACTATTGAAGGGGTTGTAACTCCAACCCCTTTTATAAATGACTGTACGCCTCCAGTTAGTGAATTAACTCCTTTGCCCGATGGAAATGGTGCTGATTACAGAACATGTATTACCGTTGATTGTTATGAATCTGACCTAACCCTGGATACCATCGATCAGCTTGTAGATATATGTTTGAATATTGAGCATTCTTGGTTGGGTGATTTAGAAATTACAATTATAAGTCCTAATGGTCAATTCGCGACGCTCCATGCATATCCAGGTGGCAGTGGCACCTATCTTGGGGCGCCAAATGATGACCCATCAAATGCCCCAGGAGTTGGTGCGGATTATTGTTTTTCGATGTCTGGAACAACTCTTCTTAAAAACGGAGCTACAGTTCAAGCTGGTGACCCTAGAAGTGATTCGATTGCGCCAGGCACCTATTTACCAGATGACTCATTTGTCCAACTAATTGGGAGTCCTTTAAATGGGGATTGGTGTATTGAAATTATAGATAATTTAGGCCAAGATGATGGATATATTTTTTCATGGGAGTTGAATTTCGACCCTAACTTACAGCCTCCAGAGCTTTCTTTTACCCCTGAAATCACTACAGAATCTTGGGATGCAGATGGTACGATTATAGAGATAACAGATAATATTATTACGGTTGAACCTCCAGCTGAAGGTCTATATTGTTATACTTATAGAGCAATTGACGATATTGGTTGCGAATATACAGAAGAAGTTTGTATTGAAGTCTACCCGGAATTAATCTATCAGGATCCAAATGATTTATTTATATGTGATACAGGAACGGCAGCAGGTATTTTTAATCTAACAGAAAATGATGCCATTATTCTTGCACCAACTCCAGTTCCAGTTGATTTTGAGATCACATACCATGAATCTCAAGCAGATGCGGATGCAGATTCCAATCCAATTACAGCTACTGATGCAGCTTCCTATTCGGGTACAGATAGTCAAATTATTAATGTTCGTTTTGAGTATAAAACTTCCGGATGTTATGTGACAGATTCCTTTTCACTTTACTTTATTTCTGAGCCTTCAATTAACCCAGTAACTGACATACCACTCTGTGATGATTTATCAAATGATGGCACCGAATTATTTGACCTAAGTCAACAATCTTTAACAATTTTAGGCGCACAGTCAGCTTCTAGTTATGAAGTGAGTTACTACACAAGTTTTGCTGATGCAGATGCGGCAACTAATGCATTGCCTACTATGTATTCTAATATTTATAACCCGGAGCCTATTTTTGTCCGCGTTGAAGGGGTTGGAGGTTCAGGCTGCTATATTTCGAGTCCAACCCCTGTTTTCAATTTAGAGGTGAATCCTTCACCAGTGATCCCAGCCATCATAGATTATGTGTTATGTGATGTTACCGGTTCAGGAGGTTTACAGGCGTTATTTGATTTAAGTACAAAGTCTATTGATATAATAAACGGACAAAACTCAAGTATTGCCTATTATGCGAGTCAAGCGGATGCGGACGCAGATACAAATGTATTACCTAATCTTTACCAAAACACTTCTAGTCCACAAACTCTTTTTGTGTCTTTAACAGATATCAGTACAGGTTGCAGCGCAACAGGCAGTTTTACACTTATCGTTAATCCATTGCCTTTTTTAGTAACTCCAACGCCTTTAGAGGTTTGTGATGATGGAACTCCTGATGGTCGTACTCAGATAGATTTAAGTATTAAAGATGAAGAGATTCGCGGTGGTAATTCTAATTATTCTATCAGTTATTATTTAACGCAGTCAGAGGCTGATTTAGGCGTGAGTCCATTACCAATTAATTACACAAACACCAGTAATCCACAGACTATTTTTGTTAGAGGGCAAGACATAACCACCCCCTGTTATACAACTAAAAATTTAGAGTTAGTAGTGATTCAGGCACCCGTAGCCAACACCCCGCCTGCAATGCCTTATTGCGACCCAGACAATGACGGTTATGGAGCCTTTGTTTTAACGGATTCAGATGATGAAATCACTGGCGGCGCTGCAGGATTTACTATCACTTATCACGAAACATTCTCTGATGCCAATAACGGGGTTAACGCACTTGCAAGTCCTTACAACAATGTGGTTGCAGACACTCAAACAATTTTTGCTCGTGTAGAAAGCGCTACCGTAGTTACCGATTGTGCTACTATTGTCGATTTGGTTTTAAATGTTTATCCAACTCCGCAGTTATTAACTCCTACCGCTTTAGATCTTTGCGATGACAATCTTGATGAAGTTGTTCAGTTTGATTTAAGCGATCGTGTTGGAGAGCTATTAAATGGCATAGCGTTATCGGATGTTGAGATTAGTTTTTATGAAACTGAAGCGAACGCCTCCTCTTCAAATAATGCCATAAGCACTCCATTAGCTTACAGTAATATTAGCAATCCACAAACGGTATGGATTCGAGTAGAATACCCTCCAGCACCAGCCCAAGTTTCAGGTTGCGAGAAACTAACCAGTCTAGAGCTTATTGTCAATCCGTTACCGGTAATCGTCCAACCAACGCCATTACCTCTTTGTGATGACGCAGTGGCAGATTCCTTTACGGCTTTTGATTTAACAATAAAAAACACAGAGATCACCCTGGGAGATGGCAGCTTGGAAGTGGTTTATTATACCTCGCTTCTGGATGCAGAGTTGGCTACTAATGCCATTGCAGATCCAACGGCCTACACCAATCAAGCGATTGGTATTGCCGCCGCCAACCCACAAACCTTATATGTACGAGTAACCGATTTAGACACCGGTTGTTTCGACCTTACGACTTTAACTATTCGCGTACTTCCCAACCCCACCCCAAGGTCAGATCCAGATCCTTTAGAGCTTTGTGATAACACTAACAGTGG
>Ga0209632_10000447_pt1 | contig 42984 bp, 40 predicted proteins | sample COG_10_FD_184754 | JGI IMG/M metagenome (GOLD analysis project Ga0209632, IMG submission 184754) | Pelagic Microbial community sample from North Sea - COGITO 998_met_10 (SPAdes) (version 2) | ecosystem: Environmental > Aquatic > Marine > Neritic zone/Coastal water | place: Helgoland, sampling... | reverse complement strand
ACGCAGTTTCTCTAACTGAGCGCGGTTGTCATCGATCCCTGACTGCTCGGCTGGACTGCGGCCCTGTGGCTGCTGTTGTTGGGCGGTGCCTGCTGATGACTGGGCCGTAGAGGGGCCGAAGCCTGCGAGGCGGCGTTGTGTGCTGGCGTCGTTGCCGTCAGGGTCGTTTACGCGAAGTGAGTCCAGACGGGCGTCTGTGCTTAACACCCCGTTTAAAGCCCCGATCCACTCATTAATCCCATCAATGTCGTTATATTCGCCCGCAAGGTTCCGCCGCGTTTCATCAATCCACAGAGGCACCGCAGGCCTGTCGCTGTAGTGCTGCTCGATGTGAGCAAGGAGTGCTTCCAAGCCCGCTCGGTTTAGTCCTGTTCCAAGGTATAATGTGCCAAGCGGTGATCCATCAAACTGAGTACCATCAAACTTGTTGAAAGCGTCAGTGTTTTGTTGCTTGCGTATCCTAGAGTTCTCAGCCTCTTGCTCTTCCTGCCGCTCGGCTTGCTGTGCCTGTGCGATCAAAGACGGCCCTGTGGGTCTACCTAGACCGTCGTTGCCTTCGTTAAGCTTGACGAAACGCTCGACCAGTTTGCGACGGGTGCCACCCTTGCCACCCAGAACTTTGTCGATGGCCTGACCGCCGAGGACGATAGCGGCCTGCGGTATAAGACTTTGACCGCCGGTGGACAGCAAAGGTAAACCGCCGACCACCACGTTGCCAACTCGGGTAGGGTCATAGGACTGACCACCTGTCATAAGCGGATTAAAGAGGTCGGTGAACTTGGAAACGCCACCCTTCATGCCGTCTTTGAATAGGTCGGTGACAATATTGGACTTCTGAAGCTCTTGCAGAAGGGTGTCGCCCTCGGGAGTACCAGCAACAAGACGCTTGACGGCGTCGAACTGGTCTGTGGTGACCTTGGCTGAAACCTTGCGCTTGGCTGCTGTAATACCAGATTTAGCGGGCACGTAGTCTTGCAACAGCTGCTCAAGAGACTGCGCTTGCTTCGGGTTCAGTTGCGGCTTGAGAAAAGAAACAAGCTCTACAATGCCAGTGACTTGCCCGCGCCGGTAATCTTCCAAAGCCTGCTTTGCGCCATAGCCAGAGGTAGGATCAATGTCGCCGAGGTTATATTCGTTGTCTTCTGCTGTCTTTCTGAGGCTCCTCGCAACATCGGCAGCGGCGGCACGTTGGGCAATCTGCAGATCAGTTGGATTGCGCGGGCTTCCGTCGCGGTTAAACACGTTGGAGCCCATGACACTGCCCATACCGAAGCCTGCAGCGGCACCTTGGACGGCAGACGATCCGACTTCGTCACTAATGGGGTCGCCGGTACCAATGTTAGTAAACGCCTGCTCTTGCGCGGACTGAAGAAACTCTTCGCCCATTTCTACGCCACCGCCGATTGCAGCGCCCTTGGGGGAGAGACTTCGCGTTGCAGCACCTGTGCCACCACCGGCAACTAGAGTGTCCGCGTCCGCGCCACCTAGCTTTGTGTTTACCTTAGCGCCCATGCGGCCAATGACGGCAGTCAGCACACCGGCTGGCAAAGCAGCGAGGCGGTCAGGGGTGTATCCTTCGATGCCTTCAGCTTCCAGTTGGGCAATGATGTCGCCAGTCACAGCGCCTGCGGCTATGCTGCCCTCGCCTATAGCACCGGCGGTTGCGCCAGCGGTGGACGGGGCCAGCTTGGCAACGCCGCGACCAATGATACCGCCGCCAACGAGGTAGGGCAGGGCTTGGCTGGTGAGCATGAGGGCTTGGCTTGGGTTCTTCATAATGAACTCAGCCGCTGCGCCACCTTGAGACTTCATGTTGTCAATGTGGTCGCTGATCGTGGCGTCTGGGCCAAGTTGTATCGCTGATTTAGCAACAGCATCGGCCATGTCGGTGTTCATGTTCTGCTGGTAGTCGGACAACAAAGCTTTATCGACAAACTCACCGGCATTCATAAGGCTTTTAGCGATAGGGTCGGCAACTTTGTTTAGGACAGGCACCTGTGAGCCGATAGACGCCATAGCTCCTGCCGCTTTAGGAATGGCTCCCGCAAAAGATGCACCGACGTCGGCAATGGCGCGGGGAAAGCTGCGTTCATCTTGTTGGGGTTGGGCGGCTGCGGGCTGCTGTTGCCCGCCTTGTTGTGCCATCATTTGCTCTATGGCTGCATACGCGGCCTCGGGGTCAGCCACGCCTTCGACCTTGAACTTGCGCCCATCGGGCAGTTCAACTTGGAAATTAGCCATGTAGGGTAGTCCTATTAATCAGCGATGGGGGTAATTGTTGCGCCACCTACTTGGACAGTGCCGCTGCTCGGGTAAGAAGACGTGAACTGCATTGCAGAACCTGTCCCGCTACGAATACCGAGCATTGTGGTCCTGCGGTTTTCGCGTTTCTGGGCAATTTCAGCCTCTCCATCCCCGAAGACAGGGAAATACTGGATATTGGCGTTCTCAAATTCAGCATCACTGATGACAGCACCAGATTCACGGCGCAAAACAGCGTTTACAAAGTTGCGACGTGCTTGATCGTATTGACGGTATTCTGCCCCGACAAACTTATTACCAAAAAGCGGCACCTTAGACCCGACAGTCTTCCAGAAATCAGTGCCTTGCTCTTCTAATTTACCCAGTACACGCTCGGCATCGACGCCTCGATTGTAGAACCCAAAGTTCTTACCTTGGTAGTCTTTAATATCACCCATGCCCTTGTTCTTAGACGCAGCCAACGCAGCAACACGCGCAGCATGTGCCTGCCTGCGCTCTTCCTCGATCTTAAAGGTGCCCATCTCGGCTTGGCGGTTGGCTTGGTTGACGTCGTTGTACGCGCCGGTCATTGCGCCCATTTGAGCGAGAGGACCTTGTGCCCCTGCGGCCAAACCTGCCATGCCCATACGCATCATGCGCTCACCGAGGCCAATCTGCATATCTGGGAGACCTGAGCCTCTCGCGTTGCCTGTGTAGCCGCCGGTCATGCGACGGGCTGCGTTGCCGTTGCTGGCTGTGTTGGATGTAGGCTGTCTGAGTACGGGGCCTGTGCTGCCGTTGCCGGTGGCGGGGGCGGTAGTGTCGGTGAGGGCGGCAGATTGAGACGGTGGGTCAATGTAGCTTTTGTCGTCACCAAAGAGCTGTTGTGGGGGTACTAGTGCGGGGCTGGCATCTTTTTCGTGTTCACCGACACGTAGACCGTCGATGAACTGATAAACTTCTGTTCCAGCTTGTTTGGCGTTTAAGGCTCCTGATTCCAATGGACCCATCGCCATGCGCTCTTCGGCTTTTGCGATTGCAGCGTCCATTCCAAGGCCTTCGTCAAGGTAACGCTTAACTAGACTTTGGAAGACAGCGTCTTTGTCATCCCCATCTAGGCGGTAAGTATTGCCCATGCCATCATCGAGAGAACTGCCGTCAGGCAAGTAGCGGGCGGGGTCTTGGTTCATCATTACTGAGCCACGCCGGTTTGCACTTATGTCGTTGGCAGTGGGGCCAAGCAGTGCCGCTCTGGCATCTGGAGTGTAGCCACCAGTTCTGTCAGTGTTGTCAGAATTGTAGGTGTTCTGCTGCGTCAGCATTGGATGACCGGCGGGGTACAAGCGACCATCTGCACCCGTAAACATCGCCTCCGCTGTCCCTGTTTCGCGGGCGTGTATCTGTGCGGGGGTTAGGTCGTAGCCACCCAACGCAGGTGGCATAGAATAATTACGCATACCCATGAAGGGTTGATTGTTTAATGCAGCCATCTGATTACCCTCTTAAAACGGACGTAGCTGAGGACGGGGGGAACTAGTCATTGGCCCGCTTATGTGCCCTGTCTGTGGACTACCAAACCCCATGTCCCTAGCGAAACCAAAGCCTGTCATAGCTCCAGAGATACCGGACATTGTCGGATCGAAGTTGTTTGGCTGCACCGAAGATGGGCTGTTAGGCGAACGGTTGAGCATTGTGCTCATGTAATCTTTGCGCTGGTTCAACGCGAAGTCTCTGTTGCCCTCGAAGCGGGCGCGGGCGTCATCCATTGCAGCTTGGTCGTAGCCTTGTAAAACATTGCCAGCATTCATCCCGAAGTTGGCACCCTCGCCCATCGTATTTAAGCCCTCAGAATATGCGGAGCGGATAGCGTTGTTGGCTGATCCTGCCCCTTGTAACGCAGAGCCTTGTTGGTTGAACTGCGTATTCTGTTGACCCAAAGAGCGGGCGGTAAAGGCGTCATTAATACCGGCTGTTACGTCGGCCCTGCGGTCATCGTAGCCACGGTTGGCAATGCCTTCTGCGACACCGGCACGGCTCGACGCTGTGTTCCCCGAGGCGCTGGCACCTTGGTTTATTGAGGGCAGGACGTTTTCTTGCAGGTTGCGACGATCATCGCGCATGGCGGCGTCAATCATCGGCTGCGAGTTATCGAGAGCATACTGCTGGGCGACTGCAAGGCGGTCTGTGTTTCGGGCGTCGTTAGCCATTGCGTTGTATTGACCATAGATGCCTTGGCTGTTGTCGCCAAAGCCTGCGTAGCGGTCCATCATACCTGCGCCACGGTTAATCATAGCGCCACCAGCGCCACCCATAGCCGTCGCGGTGTTGGTCTGAAAACCGTTGGGACCAGCGTAGGTAGGACCGCCATAGTTACCTGCGGCTAGCACGCCGTCGAGGGCAGTTTGCCCTCCTTCTAAGTTGGCATCAACGTAGGGCTTGTATTGATTGAAGCCTGCCATCGATGCTGCGGTGGCACGATCCTGAGCGTCTGCACCTTTCTTCGCACCATAGATGCCTGCGGCCCCGCCAATGGCGGCTGCGCCAAGTTGCGCGGTAACTGGATCAATGCCCATTTGTGTATGTACTCCGTAGTTTGAATAAGTGGCGATTGAGGCCACCTTCGGCGGGGACTGTGCCCGCATATGTGAACCCGAAAAGGCTCAGAAACTTGTGGTGCTTGTGATCGTCGGTAGCACTCAAGGTGTAGTATGTTTGATCGTCTGATAGCTGTAGTAGACGGCTGAAGTCAGCTTGAAGCCTGCGCTTGATCGATGCAGACCAACGCGTGTGAATATCGCAGTGAATGAAGGTAAGCCTATGCGCTTGTTCCAATGTCACAGTGTATACGCCCGTGCGGGAGATCACAGGTGACCTAGTCAGACTGCAGACCACGTATTGCCGTCGTAAACGACAAGGCCGCTGTGACCCGCCACGGGTATCCAAGGCGTAACGGCATAGCGAACCATGCCACGGCGCTTGGTTTCTGGCTCGACATCGGTAAGTAAGATTGTCGCTTCAGTAACTGATGAAAGTGTTCTTTCAATGTTTTGGAACTCGTTGCCTAGTGTGTCTCTAAGTTCACCTGTCGGAAGCACTCGACGGCTGTATCTTTGCACAATTGCATCTGTACGCTCTGAGGTCTGTGAGCGGAATATCTGAGCGAAAGATCCACAGGTGATCCTACCATCGACAGCGGGTGAGAAGATTGCACGATTGTCGCTGGATGCCGTGGCCGCAATAGCCGCTGCGCCAACCTTGGGCAGTACACGCTGAACATTGGAAACCTCAGTCACAGCAACGTCGGACGCAGCCTGCATAAACTTGAGCGTGAGCACGATGCCAACAGCGGTGGCAGTAGCAGCGCCAGTCGCTGATCCAATGTAGCCCCGAACACGCAGCGCCTCTGAGGCTTCAGTGACGGCGATGCTGCCGCTGGATGGCGACATAATGCGGATCTTGATTGCGGTAGCTGTAGAGGTGGCAGCGGTGTCGCCGGTACCTTGAGCACTGAGGATGGCACTTGTGATACCCGTGCCCGTAGATGCGACGTCACCCGCGCCATAAACTAAGCGAAAGCGGAGGGCCTCGCCGCAGGTGCCTGTGACGACGGGATCGGCGGCAGTGCCATCAAGTTGACGAAGACGGATGTAAGGAGCAGCGGTGGCCGAGGCTGTGATTGTCGTGGTGGCGGGTACCGCACTGACGCTTATGAGTATCTGAGGGGTGCTGCCGACAACGCTGACTGCGCCAGAGCCCAGCACATACTTCTGCCCTGCGTTGTGGAGCGCAGTGCCAGTGATGGCGGCTGTGCCAGAGGCTTGCGCGGAGAATACTGCGGTCGGCGTCCCAGTACCTGTGACGACTAGGTCGCCGGTGCCCACAGCGTATTGAATACGGACTGGAGTGGTCGCGGTGCCTGTAAACGTAGTACCCGCACTCGTGGTCGAGGTAACAACGCTCTTGCTGCCGTAGTTCGTAGGGTCTGGCAGGACAAGAGCAGTGCCGGTAATGGCTGCTGTTCCAGAGCCAACCATGCCGAGGATGCGAGAAGCTGCGCCGGTACCTGTAGAAGCAACGTCGCCTGAGCCTACAGCTCCAAATACTGCGCTTGCACGTACATCGTCGGTAATCGCAAGATCGTTGCCGGTAGTGCTGTCGAGGCCGCGCACTCGTATTGCTTCAGCGGCTCCTGTGGCAGTGATATCGACGTTTGTGAGGAGAACAACCTCGATTGAGGTGGCAACTGCCGTACCTGTGACTGCGAAGGTCCCAGAGGCAGTGTCAGAGGCGGCTATGCGGCCAGAAACGCCCGTGCCTGTGATGGCTGCGGTTATCGTAGTTGGCGTGTCGGCAGAGTTACCCATGTTGCCATGGTAGGCACAATAGAAATGCAGGGGCGGACCACCATCAGGGACGGTGATCTCTGTGTACGCTCCCGAGTTACCGGCTGTGCCTGCTGTGGTAACGCCGGTTGTATACTCGGAGCCGCCTCCGTGAGTACCGTTAGCCGTGGCAGAGAACCTGAGTGGATGCCCAGAATTAGAAGAGGCTGACTGGTCAAAGCGGTAGGTGTTACCTTCGTACAAGGTCAGCGGGGTGGCGATAGAACCATTGATAAAGTACTTGTTGCCGCTGCCATAGACATTGGTTCCGCTTGCGACGGTGACAGTGAATACTGTGGTCGAGGGAGCGTCAGTGCGGGCGTGGAAGACCCCACGGGCTACACCTGTGCCTGTTACTGCGAGAGACCCTGATCCCACAGAGCTTTGGATGACTGTTGGCTGGGCCGCTGTAGCTGTGACGGCAAATGAAGCCGAAGCGGAGGCTGTGATTACGCCTGACGCAGAGCCCTCGACAAACGTCGATCCATCCGTGCCGAGAACAACCCCGCCCAAAGGCGCTGTGACGTAGGCGCTCTCTGTGCCGCTGGCCTCCGTTGCCGCCGGTAGGGCTGCGAGCGGTCCAGCGGTGAGTGGGGAAAAGGCTAGCATTTATTTGACAATCAACATTCGGCCCGAAGATGCACCACCACTGTATCTCTCCGATCCGATTAGAACAACTCCGTCTGCTTGCGAGAAGTTATCCCCGCTACAATTGGCAAGGGTGAATTTGTAACCAAAATAGTCAGCTCCTGCTGTGCCGGTCAGCGGCCAGCCAGTGGGGTTGTAAGCGGCTCCTGTTGCAATATCATAAGCTACGACTTTTCCCGTCTGACTGTTTAAAAACCCATCTGAAAGTAAAATGCGAGAGCCTGCAAAAGCCAACTGATTACAAGTGGCATCAATCGTGTTGGTAATTGCATTAGTCGATAAGTCTACAATAGTACAACTGGGGTCAGAAGTTCCATCAGATAGTCTTTGTTGAGGAATTGCGGCGTAGGTGCCGTTGAGCGCCGCCGATATGCCAAATAAACTATTTGCTGCGTTGCCAGTGATAGGCCATACGCCAGACGTAACTTCATTCCCTGACGCGAGAGAATATCTGTGTGCTCGCCCAGTATTTACAGCAGACGAAGGATTGTATGCACGGTTGGTGATAATCGCGACATCGCCGTGCGCTCGAACTACATTACCGAATGTGTCTGTGCCAGCCGATCCTTGGGTCCATGTGCGTATTAAATCACCACGGCTGTAGCTGCCAAAATCATTTGCGGCGTAAACTTTGACCGCGGAATTGGCGATGTCGGAAATCAACAAATAGTTACCACTGAGGGCAATACTTTGCCCCCACGTATCGGTTGTGGACGTTGAGCTTGATGACAGCGTTAATACTGGTGTACTGCTAGCAAAAGTGTACAGCCGTACTTTGTTTACAGTGGTTGTGTTTGGCAAGCTTGAAACAGCAAGCAGAGTGTCGCTCATAGCGAGTGCCCCGCCAAAATACAGGTCAGCCGCTGTTGTAGTTAGTGGGCTAAAGTTACTTAATCCTGAGCCATTGCTGACGTTGTACACATAGACCGCTCCGTTATTTGAAGACTTTGATGGAGCGCCTGCCGCTGCGTATGTTCCATTTGTTGCGGTGCAGAAACCAAATCTATCGCCATTACTAGCGCCTGTTTTTGTGAAGGCAGTGGTAAAATTAAGTTCTACAATGAACACTAAACTAATAGCAGTCGTAGACCACAGAGTATTAATGCCATCAGTTGCCCGCGATCTGTGATAGTAAGTTCCCGCGTTGCTGCCTGTCGATGACCCAACCAACGAGGTTACGCCTGTACTTTGGTTGATTACTGGAGCCGACGCAAGCTGTGGTGGCAACGAAGAGGCATCGTAAATCGTGGAACCACTATAGCCATCCCAGCTATACCGAACAGGGAAATTCTCGTCTACGGCAACGCCTGTCAGAGTGACGGCAGTTGAGCCATCGGTTGCAAGGTTAAGCGTGCTTGCTGGCGTCGTAGTCCAGCGTGGCGCTGGGTTGGCCTCGAAATCTTGTGCGGTAATGCCAATCAGAACTTTAGCTGCGCTCGTCAGGTCCAAAGCGGCGTTCGAATTGCTGCTTTCTTCGACGGTACGCGCCATTACAGTTGCGCTGCTCGACATCAGGCCAGTTCCGATCTCCCAACTCGTGCCATCTTCGATTATGTACCTGATCACGTCCGTATCGACTATACCTGCGGCTGCAAAGGTTCTGTACCCTGCAACCGCAGCGTTCAGCGTGACATTGCCCGTGCCAGTGGATGATATTGACATTTTGGCTCTGTTGGCAAATTTAGTCATGTAGGCATCCTCAAGGTTGTGTGCTTAGAAAGTTGGACATCAAACACTGTATTGATAAATTTTATCGTCAGAATAATTTAGAATGTACATTTTCGCATAGTCTCCGGAAAAACGGACAGAACACGGATAAGACAGCCCAGTGGTGAAAGATACGTTGTCATAGCTTACGTTTCCGCTTGCAAGAGAAAATGGATTGGTCAAACTATATTGGTGTACCTTGTCGCTGGTTGACCCACAGACGAACATTTTCTTACCAGTATGGTTGAAAGCAACTGTGTGTGGGTAATTTTCTTGCGAAGAGACGCTGAAATTGACTGTGTTGTTTGTCGTGTTCGTTAAATCAAACGCGGCTGCAAGATCATATTCGTGAACCTTATCAGAGCTATTTCCGACAATGAAAACCCGCATCCCATCGGTTGAAAAGAATACACTTCGCGGGTTTGACTCGCCAGTTGTGGCTAGACTTACGTTGTCATAGCTTACGTTTCCGCTTGCAAGAGAAAATGGATTGGTCAAACTATATTGGTGAATCCTGTCAGTGGATAATCCGACGATAAAAAGCTTATTTCCATCTGGAGAAAAAGTTAAACCTTGTGGGCTGCCCTCTTGGCTGGAAGTGGTGAAAGATACGTTGTCATAGGCAACAGAGGCGGGGGCTAGGCTGTGAGCCGTCGAAAGCGAAAATTGATCAATCCTATCGCCAGAATCTCCCACACAAAACATCTTCGTTCCGTCTGGAGAGAAAGCAATTGAGCGAGGCCCACTTTGTTGTGAGCTTAAACTATAAGAAACATTGTCATACGTAACATTATCAATAGTCACAGGAAACTCAAGCGTAACCGCTGTGGTCGTGACAGCAGTATTTACGCCGTCAGATGCGCGTAGTCGAAAATTAAAAGTGCCTGCATTGCTTGACGTGCTGGACCCGATCAGGGAAGCCGTGCCGCCGACGAATGTGGGGGCAGATGCCAATTGACTGGGCAAGGATGACGGAGAGTATACGCTTGCACCAGCAAATCCGTCCCATGAGTATCGTATTGGATAACCCCCTTCGTCGATAGCAACTCCCGCGAGAGTTACAGCAGTTGACCCGTCAGTTGCCAAAGTCACAGACGATGGCGGGGTGGTTGTCCAAATTGGCGCTGGATTAGCTTCGAAATCCGCCGCCGACAGGGTGGCGAAGATAACGGCATTGCCGGTCAAAGTCAGTTCGGCGTTTGAATTGCTGGATATCTGGACAGTGCGAGTGCCAGTTGTCGCAGAGTTGATGACGATAGTGCCAATTTCAAAAGCGCCACTGTCATCTTCTATGGCATAACGACAGACGTCATTCGTTGCAGCGCCTGCGGTGTTGAAGGTGCGGAAGCCTTCAGCCGCCGCGCCCAAAGTCGTGCTTGACGCTGTGCCTGAGACGGCCTGCTTAACGCGATCTAGTAGCTTTACCATGTTTTATTCCTATGCCGCTGTCGTTGTGAACGACGAAGCGGGGATGCGGACGACGTCTTTCGCGGCGGTGGCGGCAATGTTACTGGCGAAGGTGCCACGCATCAGCAGATTACCGGTCTGTGGGGTCTCCGAGTCGAAGATGCCCCAGCCTGTGATTGTTCCGAAGTGTTTTCCAGAGGTCGGGGTATACGAGGATGTGACGACGCTAGACGTAGCCCCAGACCACACTAGAGCGGCCCAAGAGTGCAAAGCGCTGTAGCTGACTCCGCTGCCATAAGGCGGCGTGGATGCTGCGCCGACTGTGGGGTAGTCGTTGCCCGCTATTGGAAACTCGACGCGGTCGGTCCACTTGCGTAACTCTGTTTTGCCCCAGTTTTGCCGCCGGTTGTTGGTGCTATCCCAGTTACTGTCCCGAGCTTGGTCGTTGTCCCACAAGCCATCGTCGCGGGTGACTGAGTAGTTCAAGCTGGCAGATCCGTTGCTGGCGGCGTCATAGACCATACGACAGCGTTGGTATCCCCCGAAGGTCTCTCCTGAGCCATTGATCACTCCTGCCCGTCTTTTGGCGTTCTGCTGATCAGCGGTACCCGTGCTGTTTTGCGTGACTGTGCCTGTGCTCCAATCGTGCCAGCGGGGCTCATCGAAGGTGCCACCGCCTAGAACTGAAAACGAGGCCGAGGCAGGACCAATTGTGGCACCCGTCCGGTCGAGCGCAAGATACAGAGATGTAGGCATTGTCCAAGCTGTGTTGCGAAGGCAGTGATTTTGCCAAGCTTTGAAGGCGTAGGGCTGTAGGACGCCCGAGACACTGATGTTAACACTGCTTTGTGGGACGGCAAAGGCATCGCCGGTGCTCAAGCCGGTCGAGGACTGGAAGCTGCCATAGTAAAGCAGGTTGCCGCCGCTCTGCGCGTCCCAGATGCCCCAGCCATACACAGTTTCTGCAGACCCTGTCAGCCTTGGGAACTCGACGGTGGCTGAGTTAACAATCGACGAGAAGCTGGGGGCGCTGAACGTGATTGCCTGACGAGCCAAAGAGGACTCAGCCCCTGTGCCTGCCTCGCCAAAGCCCCCATTTACGGTAGACAGGCCAAGATATACTGAGGTGGGAGCTGTGTACGAGGACACCCCGAGCATGTGATCGAGGAACTTCAGCTCCAGCACATCGCTCATGGCGCTCAAGTAATTAACTCACGCTGCTGTAATGTCGAGGTCGCCTGCTGCAACCCTGAGTACATCATTGACCTCAATGGTCTTTGCACTGGTGAAGGCACCGTGCAGGAGCATATTACCACCTGTGGCTGCATCCCAAAGGGACCAATATTCCACTGCGCCCCAGTTAGATCCTGTGCAGGTGGGGAAATCTACGACACTAGTGTTGTCCGTAGTGCCACCGCTGGCAGCATCGAAGGTCACCAAAACGCGGGTGTATCCATTGCCCGAAAGCTCTGTGCCACTGGCGTCGTCGCCCATGCTGGCGATAGACAGGCCAAGGTATACTCCGCCGGTCTGGCGGGCTGATGGAAGGGCGAAGTCTCCGGTTCCCAGTATTAAATCCAAGATTTCATTTTCGAGGTAGTCTGACATAGCTGACATTTGTTTAGTCCTTTAGTATGTATGTATGTATGTTTCTAGCGACGGCCAGTCACAACGACATCAAGATCAAAGCCGCTTAGGGCGAAGTCCTTGTTGTCACCGTCGGCGACGGTCATCTTGTAGCTCAGGTATCTGCCGCCCTGTCGCGTATCGAGCTTGTAATCTACGCTAGTATCGAGCGTCTGAAGGGGCCCATAGTTTGGGACGTCAGGGGCAAGTGGAGCAGAGCCAAATGTGAAGTCGAAAGTCTTGTCAGTGTTGGCTGTGACGACCTGTGGCGTGATCTTTGTGATGACTTTGTAGCCGCTGAGAGGTATCTCGACCTCATCCAAGTCAATGCCTGTACGCTCGACAAACGGCTGCCCAGTGGCAACGGGATCGAGGGGCTGACTTAGTGAGCCGTTGTCGCTGAGATCAACGCCATACAACTTGGGCACAGTGATGGCCCTGCCTGTAGCGTTGACGCCCTCTGTGTTGTTGGCAATGGAGGCCATGATGGCGTGGCGATCAAAGCCAGCGTCCTGAGATGCGTAGGTGCCGCCTGCTGTGTCGTAGACGAGGGAAGTTGTATCATAAGTTCTAACGCTGTTTATGTTAGCTGTGGTCGCTGAGACTACGTGGGGGAGATCCATGAACGACCACGTATTGTATCTATAGTTATACACAGCGGCCCTGTTGGCACCGACCGGTGCAAAGGCTGGGCGATCAGTGGTCATATCGTCGGAGCTTGGATAGCAGAAGTATATCTCGGACAGCGGGTGATTATGATACGTAAAGCAATGATGCGTGGCTGAGTTGTCTAGGGCGTCAAAGATGTAGGCCCTTATGCGATCATCGACGAGGCTCTCGCGGGTGGTGCCGTCGTGGCTCCAGATATCGTCGGTGTCGAACACGAAATGCTTGCCTTGGACTTCGACTACGCAGTTCTGGCTAATGATGCCGCAGCTACTGAAGATCTTGCGAAAGTTATGGATGAACGCCCCGCCAACAAACTCCATAAGCCAGACTTGGTCGTTGCTGTAGATGATGAAGTTGGTCCCCAGCGACAGGCCATCAACGATTGGCGTCTCCATTTGTATAATGTCGTTGGTCCCTGCGCTCTTGGTAGGGTCGCTCTCGTCCCACGAGGTCGGGATTGAGTTAGGCAGAGCTAGGTCGCTAAAGCGGACGCGGTTGGGAAAGCTGGTGCCACTCTCGGTGGTGTTCAGAGCGACCAAGAAATCGCCGTAAGTACGCAGTGCCTTGGCTCGGTAGCTGTTCGGCCAAAAGGTTAGGTCAGCGAAGTCAGTGCCGTTGGGGCCGCGAAAGACGGGGACGCGGTCCTCGCGGTTCACGTAGGTTACATCCGACAACACAGTGGCTGTGACGGGGGCCTCGGCAGATGCACTCAGGGCACCTATAGCACCAGAGCGGTCTGTCAGAGCGCCGTTGGCATACTCATGCAGCTTAAACTGATCTGAGACAAGGAGGACACTGTCGTAGCCGGTGGAGCTGAAGATACCGTGGGCCAGCACGGGCACAAAGGATACGCTCGACAACAATGTGCGGAATACGGGGGAACGGGAGATTGCGCCGTCTGCAAAGCGAACGTTGAGGGCCCTGTCGAAGGCGTTGATGGGCAGGTTAAATGGCTCGACGTCAGTGACTACCCCTGTGACACCGAGGCCACGTATAGGGAGATTAGGCATGACTAGGTTACACCTTGATGCAGAACATGAGAGCGACGTTTCTTGGGCGATTCTCGCTGCTGTTGCTTGTGCCACCAGTATTTTGGATTGTTGCTGTTGGATTAGAGAAGGTGCCACCAAGGTTCTGGATGCCTGCGATAACATTTGATTCACCAAATAGAACCTGAATCGCACCGCCAGAGTTTCCTAGTAGCGCGTGGTTGTGCGCCTCCATCTGATCACCTTGGCTGGTACCAATACCACGACCACTATCGACACCTCGGGAGTTATCCCAGCCTCTTGGGAACTCTCCGCGCATGTCAGGCAAAGTGAACGTGCTTGAGCCATTACCGACACCATAGGCCGTACCAATGGCTGCAAAGAGGGTGGCATAGGTCGTCCGAGATACTGCTGCACCGTCGCACTCAAGCCACCCCGTGGGTACGGTGGTGTTGGCGAACATCTGAACCATGCCAGCTTCGAAGTTGGATACGGCGGGGAGCGCTGTCCACGCAGCGTCGGTGCCATCCGAGGTGAGCACAGTTCCGCTGGTGCCGAGGGTGACTGCAGTGGCGACAGAGCTAGAGTTACCAACGACAACGCTGCCTTGGGCGAGGGTGCCAACGACAGGCAGGGTGCCAATGAGGGACGTGGAATTAAGCTGGTCGGCTGTCGCAGTTATGTTGGACAGGTTGTTGATCGAAGCGACTGAGGCGGTGATGGCACCGGCAAACGTGGCGGCGGCGTCGAGGGCCCCGTGGGTGGCTGAGATAGCGCCTGTGACGTTGGGGAACGTGGCCTTCACTGCGCCCTTGATTATGCGAAAGTGATCGTCGGCTTGGGCGAGGCCGTCCGTGGCTGCGGGGTTCGCTGCGTTGAGGTCGCTTATGTATGTCGCGGATTCGAGGGCCATAGGTGGCTCCATTTCTTGGAGGTCGAGGGCGAGGGGGCAGAGATGCTTATGTTTTCGTGGGGGACCCCTGATCGAAGAGGTCTAACAACAACAACAACAACGATCCCTTTACCCCTGTTTTTGAAGTCGACATTGATTACAGGGGTACGGGGGGTCAAATGCGGGCAAAGGGGACCCGCGATGCGAGGTCATTGATCTAAGTCATTGATATTGTTACATATGTGATGAGGGGGATAATATATCCCTCGCGGTTATGAGGCTATGTTCACTGGTAGGAACATTAGTTCCACATAGTGGAAAACTTATCTGACCAAGTGGTCAACTTTAGTGAACGGATTGGGACACGGCGTCCCTCATACTATGCTAACGCATTGGTTTATATCGACAAACAATCATACCAGCGGAAGCAACTACCTGCTTCGATTTCTCAGATGCCCAAGATGTCCGAGCAACTCACGTCATCTCACGTAAACTCACGTCATCTCACGTCATCTCTAGTCACTGCGTCATCTCTGTCTTTATCTCTAGCTGTTCGCAGAAGATGTACTGACGCCAGACTTAGACACAATAGAACGACAGACCGTGTGCTCAAGCCATCAAAGCAACTACAACGTGGGAGATCGTTGTACTCACCGAAGCTAAGTCTAAGCACACAAGTCTACGTCTGATCAGCCTCATCAGCCAGTCAAACATAGCAAGGTCTGTCGATCTATTGTCTCTTATCGAGGGTAACATATGTGGTGCGACGCCACCCCTGTCTTCTCTTTATCTATAGCTGTACCCACAATTCAGAGTTGTGCTATGTTATACTCTAGGTTGCGCTATATATCTGCGACACAAAGTGCCTTGAAATTAGGCATCGGAGGTATTATCTTAGGCATGTCGGCGGCTCTGAACAGAGCTAAGGATAGTCGAGGGTTGGCTAGGTCTACTCTTCAGCGGAGTCTTCGGTCCACCTAGTGGATGACCAGCCTTCCCTCGCACCTCACCCTCCTCATTAGCCAGTCATTTGTTCATTAGGCACTCAGCAGCTTGCTCATTAGTCAGCCTCGATGCCTCGCTTATCCTCAGTAAACATGCGTTGCCACTCGTCGTCAGTAATCCCCGACACAAGGTACTCACGATCAGCCGCGCTCAAGTGAACCATGACATCTTGGATAAGTGCGCCAGCCTCCCAGCGCACAAGTTGTTCTTTCGTCACATCGATGTCGAGGTTGCGTGTGATCCCCGACACCGGCGATGTTCTCTTGATATTCATCGTTATCCAAGCCTCTCCATGATGTACTCGCGCAGCTCTGTCCGCGTTATGATGCCCATCCCACGACATGTGGGACAGACGATGTACGTTGCGTTGGGCTCACCCGAGCTGTCGAAGACAGGTGCGCCCTCCTCGTATCCCCGATCACATTGCGACGAGGGACAGGGCACCGTGTCGCTATGATTAAGCCGCTGAGGATATATCAACGACATCACAGACACCTCCAGTACACGCGAGTTCTTGGCTGGCAGTGGTGTTGTCGATGCCCCTCTCAAAGTCAGCCAAGCGGGACCAGTCCACGCCCTTTGGCATATGCTCAAGCAGGCGCTCGTACTGCGCTGGAGTGATATCTTGGTACGGTGCCTGCTCATAGGTGTGGTCGGAATGAGGGAGGAAGCTGACGCCTGACATGAGATCGAAGTGCTTCCATACCCACGACCCAACCTCGGGCCACTCATGATCTCTCACGCTCACTGTGATCGAGGGCTTGTGACAACAGAAGTTCGTTTGATACTCAAGCCACATCTCTAGCTGTTCAATGGCCGTCATGTCGTGGCGTGTGAGTGCTTTGTCGGGTGCTTTCATCGGGAACGAGAACACCGTCGTGGTACTACCATTGTATACACAGGCAGCGTTGGGAAAGCCTGACGCCTTCATGAACTGAGTGACTGGGTCTTTGTTGTCGCCTCTCACGGTCCTCACATAGTATGGCGAGTGCCTTGCGTGTATTCCAGAGGCACTGTCAACAAGGCTGCTCACAGTCCCACTTGGTTTGACACAGGTGACAGCCGCCGCCGTGTTAATGCCCATCTTTGTGGCCCACAGATGGTTGGTCGTGATAGCCACGTTGCGGAGGTGTCGAAGCAAGGCACCGAGACCGTAGCCGTTCATGCCATTGGTGTACGGGTTGTCCATGATGCCAGTCAGCGATACCCCGAGCAAAGCCTCTTTCTCGGTGTTCTCCTTCCATATTGGGCGCAAGTAAGGAAACGACGTCAGCGTGGCCTGCACGGTACCCAAGATCGTTGCCAGCCTGATCTTTCGTTCCAAGTCAGCCGGTGTGTCGGTGGCTCTCACAACGACCTCAGTGAGGTTGCAGAACTGACCGCCGGTGGCTGGGATGCCTTTGCCTGTCTCAGGGTCAATGGCCTGCCCACGTAGCACGATCTCCGAGCATGGATTTGTGCCGAACTCGTTGCGGTGGTCGCGACCTATCATCTCTGCATGTCTTTGCGCTGCTTCGCGATTGAAGATGCCACGCTCACCGCTCCCTGACTTAGCTAAACTGAGCCACTCTTCCATAAACTCAGTGCTCGTAGGCGTGTGCTCATAGGCCACTGAGTTATTCGCCAGAGCAAAGTGTTGGTTGTCCTTCCACCACTCGCCGCTCTTAGCCACCCTCATTTCTTCGTCGCCCAAGTCGCTCAGGCTGATCAGAGCTGACCGGCGCACACCACCAACGACGACCACTTGGCCCACCATGCAGATCAGCGAATGGACTTCGACAGGCGTCAGTTTGCGACCTTCTGCGCCTTTGAATATCTTGACTGTGTGGTCGAAGAGTTTCTCCAGTGGCTCAGGTCCCGACGCACGACCACCAAATGTCCGCAACGGGGCACCGGCTGGGCGTACCCGTGAAAGGTCCCAGTCAGGCTGACGTCCCATCCACAGTAGATTGATGAGGTCTTGATATGCGTGGGCCCAACCCTCTTTGCTGTCTTCGACAATGATAAGCTCACTACCATCAATGATGAACGGCGGCACCTGTGGCAGGCTATCGACATACTTCTGCTCACAGCTAAAGCCAACCCCTGTGCCATTCAGTAGTATATAGAGCACTTCGCTGAACGTCTGCGGGTGGTCGATAGGCGTATATGAGCAATTGAATCCTGCAATGTTGCTTCGATCAAGCGCAGGCCCCGCAGTCATAAGAGCCCGCATAGATGGCATGATCTCACAGCTCAAGATCGCCTGCTCAAGCTCTTCGATGATTGCGTTCTGTTCTGGGTCACCCCCAAGCTCGGTATAAACCACGTTGTCTATGTATCGAGCGACGGTCTGCGACCAAGTCTCACGCTTGCCATCAATGAACTTGGCATAGCGGCTAGTGTGGATAAACCGCTGGAACTCGGTAGGTAGGTAGTTATCGTTGTTATTAGCCATTGATTGCTTTGCCTTCTAGCTGATTAAGACGCATGTCGATATACCGACGGGCCTTGTGTAGGTCTGTGATTTCGGACTCTTCTTGGGTCATGCCGACGTAATGTTTCGAACCGGCGCGGACGACGTACTTAATGACGTTGCCTCTCCAGAAACTCATTTGGTTACCCATGATGAAAACGATGGGTTCGATGGCCCACTTTGCATAGTGATCCGGTGATTTAATGATGCTCATCTTTGATTATCTCCGCTTCTAATTCGTCAAAGCGGTGAGCCAACCGACGCATCTGAGTGCCCATGCCTTTGTGGATTACACCAGTGAATAGTGGCTTGCGCTTAGTGCCCTCTGGAGCCTCACCCGCAATCAATGCAAAGGTTGAGCAAAGCTGCTTCGGGTGAGGGGCCACGATCTCAAAGGTGACGTGACCAACGGTCCAATGCTCTCGATCAAAGCGGCTTGGATCAGGGTGTCTTCCCCCGCTGCTATGACTGCTCATCTCTTCGGTCCCAGCCCGTGCTTGTTACGCAAGTATCTCTCGTCCCTTTCGCGCTCCTTGGCATCAATGACGTGGCCGCAGTTGGCCCTTCCTCTAGACGTGAGCCGCCACATGCCCTCGGTGATCGCAGGCTCAATGAAGTCGCGCATTTTAAGGATGTCGAAGATGTGTTCGACGTGACGTTTGACGCAAAGCTGGCTGGTGGCGACGTTCTGCACGGTGTCGCCCAGATGATCCATGAGCAGCATGTGCTCGTAGGTCCTCAGAGCGGCCTTGTGGACGGGCAGGCGGGCCTCTCTGGTCACTGCGGTCAACGTGTGCCGTGGCTCAGGCTCAGGGCGGTAAATCTCCGCTTCATGGGCTGCGATGAGTTGACCAAAGACGGTCTCTTCGGCGCGTGTCATCGGGGCCTGCTTAGACTTCACATTGCGATAGCTAAACAGGTGTTTCCAATAGCCCGTCAGCACGACACCCTTGAGCGGGTGGGCCTCGCCCTCGCCGAAGTGTTTGTTGTGTTTTTGGCGCATGTATAATGGATCAAGTGTCATGGCTCGGTGGCTCCCATAGTTTGATTGTTGATGTCGTTTGGTCCCAGTCGTCGTAACGAAGAATGCGGGCACACCTCGCCTGCTGGAGGGCGTCGGCGGCTGTCAGCCCCGCTTTGAGATATGCGGCAACCACGGCATCCCACGTCGGGTGAGGACCCAGCACTTTTGCGGCTGTGACTGCTCCAATGCGGGGGCATCCCATGTACCCATCGGTCGAATCACCAGTCAGAGATTGCGTAAGAAACGCCCGATCAGCATCGGCGACTGAGATGTCGTGGTGCTCTCCTGAGACGGGGCGATAAAGCTTGGCAGGCAGGGTCAGCATGTCTTTGTCGTCGGAAACAATGATGCCCATACTGTCGGGCGCAGTCGCAAGGATGCCCATGATGTCATCGGCCTCGAGGAACGGCTCTGAGTGCCACATGTAGGTGTCTTGAGCCCACTTGACCGCTGCCTTGTAACCTGTGGGCTTGCGCACTTTCTTGCGACCGCCTTTGTAGCTATGCAGGACCTCCTTGCGGAAGTTTTCGCGGTCCGAGAAGCATAGGATAAAGTTGGCGGTATCGAGGGTTTCGCAGACGTCTTGCAGCGTCCTCTGGAAGATCGACTTGGCCTCTTTGAGATCAGTCTGTAGCGACCAGAGATCGTCGCCCCAGTCTACCTCCTCCTCGGCGGCAGCGCAGGCCCTGTATAGGTAAAGGTCGGCGTCAATCAGCAGTATCTTCTGGCTTAGTAATTGATCTGAGTATTTCATCTAGTTGCCTCTTCATTCTTATGCCTGCTTCTGTAATTGCCCAGTGGTTGGCCCATTGTTCATTGCTCGGGTGCTCATCCGCAGCCGTAGTTATCCAAGCCTCCGACGCGGTCATCGCGACGTAGAATGCACCCTCTCTGGCGAACCTAGATTTTACTGAGAAACTGCGCCGGTGAGCGCGGTCTAGGACGATGTAAATCGCCATTGTGTGCGCCATTTGCTCATCAACCTCAGTGGGTGTGAGCCCAAGTTCTTCCAACGCTAAAATCGGATTCGATGGGGATGTTTGTTTGGAAAGCAGCGCCTGCTTCTTGCGCCACTCTTCGAGTGATATCACCGACATGATCAGCGACCTCCTGTGTTTTACATGCGATTTGAACCTCGTCGTGTATCCAGCCGACCATGTAAGCTTGGTCGCTGATGTCTCGGAGTTCGTGGTCGATCAGAGCGACCCACTTCTTGCAGAGGATGGCCCCCGCTGACTGGAGTAGCTGGGACAGGCACTTGTGCTCTGATCCACCGCGTATGATGAGCTTTCGCCGGTCTAGGCCTTTCAGATAGCCACGTCTCTTGAACGCCCTGCTGATGCCTTTCTGGAGCGTAGCAAACGCTGGCACCTCTCGACCATAGTTGGCCTTGAGCTTCTTGCCGAGCTTGGCATTGCCGCCAGCAAGCGCACCAACGAGGGCATCGCCTCCACCGTACATTAATGAGTAGACCACTGATTTTGCCGTTGGGCGATCTACCCCGAAAGCCTTCGCATTGTACGTGTGGATGTCGCCATCTAGGATGTGAGAAGTGAACTCTGGATCGTTAATGTAGTGGGCAAGACAGCGCAATTCGAGCCCCGATAAATCGCTGCCTAGCAGCCGCCAGCCATCTGGCACCGTGAATAGCTCTCGGCACTCTTGGCCGTACTGGAGACGGGCGGCAGGCACCTGTGCAAGGTTTGGCGACCGGTGGCTTGCGCGGCCAGAGATTGTGCCTCCCGAGACTATCGAATGTCTGATGCGACCATCGCTATCGACGCGCTTCATCCACGCCTGCTTGCCCTCGGCCAGTTGTCCTATGCGCTTTTGCAACATGAACATTTCAGCCAGCTTTTGCGCCTCTGGATACTCGGTCAGGGCACTCAAGATCTTGTCGTCTATGACAGCGTGACCATCGCCACTGAACTTGGCGGGCTTCCAGTCGTATTTGTCTCGAAGGCACTTCTCTATGTGGCGTCGGGAGCTTGGGTTGAACTCGACCATCTTTGTTTTCTCGAAGGGCTCGTCTTTGATGTAGCCACGTGTCTTGTTATTTCGGGCTGGTATGAAAGTCTCGGCGACCTCCCAAGGTGGGAACAACGTATCTAAAGACTTCGTCAGTTCTTGCCGCTTACCTGCCAGCTTGGCATATAAAGTCGCCGCCTTGCCCAGATCAAAGGTCCAACCGTTGTTACCAATGCGAAAGCAGATCTCAGCCAACTCATGCTCCAAGTCCACCGCGACCGGCGAGGCATTGGCACTCATCAGCCTATGATACAGCTCTACGGTCACGTTGACGTCTTGGACGCAGTACGACAGCATCTCTTCCGAGAACTTCTCCCAGCCACCGTCGTAGTCACCTTTGAAATTGCCGATCCGCATTCCCCACGCTTTGAGGCTGTGAGAGCCCCAGAGCCTCTTAGGGAAGTCTTCGCTGCCGCGTTGTGCCACAGCATCCTCACCCATAAGGTCGGCGTGGATCAGGCGCGAGAGCACCAGCGTGTCGGTGACTTTGCCTCGCGGCGTCCACGTCGGATGCACGATCTTGATGGCAGGGATGTCGTACCCAATGATGTTATGACCGACGATCTCTTCGGCGTCTTGGAGGTAGCTTAGGCCTTTGAGTAGACGCATTGGATCGCGGCTATCGAAGCTCTCGACAACGCCGGTATCTAGGTCGCTCAGGACTAGGCAGTGGATGCGGTTGATGGTGTCGAGGAGGCCGTTGCTCTCTAGGTCGAAGGCAAACCTCTTGGATCGCGAAGCATAAGTGCTCATCGTAACTAATCTCCCAAGATTAATGTGATTTATTTTACGTAGGGGGGTTGCAATGTCGGCCCAGAGGGCCTATGTGTAGTGCATAGGGCAATCAAGTCCACACATGGAGAACGACGATGGCATATTTCAAAGTGACACACCTAGCCACTGAGCTAAGTGGAACATTCCAAGCAGGCACCCAGCGTGGCGCTGTCTATCAAGCCGCTAAAGAATGGGGCAACCAAGTGCGGGGCCAAGGTAACGAGTGGACAGCAGTTAAAACTAAAGCGCCAAAGAAAGTTGCAGAGCCGCATATTATGAAAACCTATTACATTATTGGCGAGAAGCGCGAGAACGCAAATACTGCCGAGTTTGGATATGGAGACTACCCCCGCTACACGTCCTACATCGCCCTGATTGTAGAGGCAGAAACAAAGCGTAAAGCTCAAAACAAAGCAAAGAAAGTCAATTCTAATTTTAGCTTCGGTGGTCAGTTTGGAAACCAAGTTTACACAGATGCAGACCTACCGAGTTACTTAGCTAAAGATTTGGAGACAGCACAATAACACCTACTTCCCAAACCAGCGACCTAGAGTACGCTGATTACCTCGACACTCTGGCCGACGACTTTGAAGCTGACGGCTACGAGCAGACCGCCGAAGACTTGGGTCACGCCGCTCTTCGGATCAAGTTTCTTGTCGCCGAACTTAAGGGCCGTGACGCCCTGATCAAAGCTTACCAGAAAGGATTAGCACAATGACCAAGTACACCTTCCAAATCACCATCGACGTCGCCGACGAGGATGACGATGGTGAAGTTCAAGGCCTCCCGACCAAACATGAGATCAAGGAGTTTCTGACGGACCAGTTATCTTGGAACCATCCCTACGACAGCCGCCGGTACTTTCGTGGCGTCAAGATCATTGCAAAGAGAAGCGCACAATGAACAAGACCATCGAAAAGCTACGGGCCATATGCGCCCCACATAATGTCGAGGTTGACGCTTCGCACGATAGCCTTTGCGGCTGGGATATTACCTTCGATGCCCCGCCTAAAATGTGCTGGTCAACAACGCAAGCGACTGTTGTGTGCTGGCGTGATGATCACATTAGAGGCATTGTCAGCTTTATTCGCAGAGAACTTGAAGACGGCTTTTATGAGGCTGACGATGAAGCACTGAGGTTGACAGGCCAATGACACCCACACAATTCAAGGAGGCTCGGCGGTCGCTGGGCCTCACGGTTCGTCAGTTAGCGCATGTCCTAAACACGTCAGAACGGACGGTACGCAAGTGGGAGTTCGACGGGGAAGGCGAGGGCGGTAGACCACCAAACCCTGTGGCCTGTCGCGTGTTATCGTGGCTCACAGATTACGGCTTCAGACCGCCCGAGTGGCCTCGCTCCTAACTAAGTGTCAAAAGCCCAACCCTAAGAAAAGTTTCTGCTAGTTGGGTTTTAAAAAGGCACGTCGCTATCAAACGCCTCATCGACTTCACTCAATCTGCCGGTATCTCTGTCATAACGCAGGGTACCGGCGTTTCCCGTTTGGCCGGTGTGTCTGTTCTTAAGCACCACCAAGTTCCTCAAGCCAGACGTCGGATCATCGGCGTCCACCTCAAGGCCTATGCAGGCATCAGCAAGCTGTGCAATCGCGTGACTGCCACGTAGCTGGCTTAGTTGGACCTTAGCCCCACCCTCATGGCCTGCCTCGGACTGTGGCCGTCTCAGGTGGCTCACAACGAACAGGGCAATGTCTAGCTCCTGCACTAGGACCCTCAGATCGTTCATCACCTGATCGACCAACCGGCGCTCGTCAGTGACCCCGCCCGTAGCTGCCGATATCAGGATGCTGATGTGGTCGAGGAAGATCACCTTGCAGCCCAGCCCCTTGTTCATATATCTGATGCGGTTGCTGATCACCTGAAGGTCAGAGCCACCGAAGTGGTCGAAGAAGTAAAGCTGTCTCTCGCTCACCAAGTCATCGAAGCTGGCCTCGATCTCTTCGCGGGTCGCAGCGTCTGGGTCCACGGTGATGTTCTTGTTCATGTGAAGCCCGACGAGGCCTTGCAGGCTGCGCTTCGTCGTTTCCTCAAGCATCATCATGCCCACTGGGCCAGCTTTGCCTGACATGTGGATCGCGTAGGCGAACTCTCGGACTAGCGTGCTTTTGCCGACACCGCTCCCCGCCGCTATCGTAATCAATGACGACGTGCGGATGCCCATGAGCACTTCGTTGAGCTTAGTGTATGGGTACTCGATCTCGGCCTTGGCATCTGCCTGCCCGACGATATCTCGCAGATCACTAGCGCTTACAATGCCATCAGGACGGAAGTCATTTGCTTGGTGGATGGCGTTGATGATCTCAGCGCTTTTGCCGCCAAGCATACACTCGTTTGGGTCTTTGAACCCTTCGGGCATCGTGGCAATCTTGGTGCTGCCAATAGGCAGAGCTTCTGCACAGTCGAGGGCCGCTGATTGCCCAGCCTCGTCAGCGTCAAACATCAGCACAATCTCATCGAAATTGCTTAGGTAGTCGAGCGCCTTCATGAGTGATTTCTTCGCCGACTGTGAGCCGCTGGGTATTGATACCGTGGCCCACTTGTGACCTTGGATTTGCGACACGGTCATGGCGTCGATCTCACCTTCGCAGACCACGATCTTCTTTCCCTTCGACCACAGGTGACTGCCAAACAAGGTCATTGCTTTGCCGGCGCCTACAACCGAAAACTGCTTGTCCTTGGTACGCAGTTTCTGAGCGACTGGGCGACCTGCGCTATCTCGGTAAGTTGCGATTTGCACCGTCTTGCCTTGGTTGTTTAGGCCGACCTGATAGCCAAACTTGCGACACGTTTCCTCGGTTAATCCTCGGGCCCTGAGAGGCCTGTACTCGCCTTCGATCAGGGGTAGTAAAGCTTTGGTCTGAGATGCCACCACAGACCCACTGTCAGCGTCTCCTTGGACGTGCTCGGCACAGCCAAAGCAGTACGTGTGACCATCGGTGTAGATACCAGCGTTGTCGCGAGAACCACACGCCTCGCAGGGTACGTGGGCGACAAACTCGCTGGTGCTCTCTAACTGCTCAATAGTCATAGCTCGGTCTCCCAACCACACAAAGTAAAAGGGGCCACCAGTTTCCCAGCAGCCCCTTGCTCTCGCTTATTCTGGCATTTGACACTCGGCCAGCCAGTCGTCAGGTATCCATCGATGTGCATACTTCCACCCATGCTTCTCGCAGTAGGCCGAGTATGTAGTCGGTGAACCCTTGTATAGCTTTGCCCTCTCGTTACTGAACACAAAGCGTATGTCGAGATCAGGCGATTGATCCTTGATCAGAAGATGTTTCTGTCGATCTTGGACCGTCCAAATGCCTTTAGTCTCGATGTAGATAAAGCCGCCGTCTTTCTTCAGCAGCTTGAAGTCTGGAGTGTACTTGGCACTCCTTTGTGGGACGACGTAAGAGACCTTGTCAGTCTCAAACAAAACCGGCAATCCAGCTTGGGTTATCTGGTCGGCGACTTTTGCCTCTAGACCACTGCGATAACCATGCTTAATGCCATTGCTAGGCTTTCTTCGCTTGCCTGAGCCTTGCTTAGAAGTCCGAAAGGTCATCGTCATATGGGACGTCATCACCGTCTAGGTCTTCGTTGGTTGGCGACGGCTTGCTACGAGGCTTCGAAGCGACAAAGCCACCCTCGACCTCGTCAAGTCCATCATCCTCATCATCATATTGACCATCACTTAGCTCGATGATTTGAACTTTGTTTAGGTTCAAGTTGATGCCTCGATTGATCTTCGACATCTCCCACTCACCAATAGTACCGACACACTTGAGCCTTGAGCCACTATAGATTTGAGGAGCATCAGCAAAGTGTATCGGAGTGGTCTTTGCATCGACGAACTTGGGCTCATACTTAGTCTTCATGGTGAAGATTACGTCGCCAGTCTCTTCGTCCACCTTAAAAGGCATCTTAAGTTTGTCGGAGTTCTTTGGACCGAAGGCTTCTTCGCCAGCTTTGACGCACATAGCCATAAGTGGCTCCGCTTCGTCGTGGCTCATGATTAGCCCAGTTTTAAACTTATCGTCTAGGTCGTCAGCTTGCGTCAAACGAGGGTAACGAGCGCGACCCTCGTTTGTACGGAAGTTTATCTTAGTAGCCATGATCGTGGGTTCCTTTCGCAGACTTTGTTGTCTGTAGCTGTACCCACAATTCATGGTTGTGCTCTGCTCAACTAAAGCAGTAGCGACTATCGAGGACTCCCTGTATGTCTAAGTCTCCTTTGGCAGGCAGTGCCGCTAAGGCTGCGTCGGGATTGCTGAGTTGTTCGCGGACCTCGGCCTCAAGTTTAGCAAAGACGCAGTCACCTGAGTAGATATCGACGAACACCTGTCTCACGACGTGATACATCGTGTCTGTGTCAGCCGCCTGTGTGGCAAAGCTATCATGGATCATAAAGAAGTCCTCGATGCCCTCGTCCAGCATAGCGCAGATCGTAAGCGCCATGTGCCCAGCATCCCAACTGTGAATGATGTTAGGACTGGCAGAATTTGATGCCTTCCTGCTGTCGATCTGGTTGACGACGTCCTGCACCATCGTGATCTGCGAGCGCTTGTTGATCTTGGCTTCCCTGTCCCACAAGAAAACCCTGACCCTCATACGCTTGGTCTTTTGGTACCTTTGAAACACGGGAAACCCAGACGGCGATGTCGAGCGCATAACCTTGTTCTCTTTGCTCAGGGCCTCCGACAGTGCGCGGATGTAGTCCATAGCCCCTGAGACTGAGGACAGCGTCTCTCTGATTGTCTCATAGTTAATGGTCGCTAAGTACCTCGCAGCATCCCGTTGCACATGGTCGTCCCCGAACGGGTGCTTAGATAACTCACCGTAAGCAACGGATCGCTCCAGAGGGACCATGAAATCTTCCATGAGCTGGTCGTACATACCGTTGGCATTGGAGCTATAGCCAAAGGTCATTGTGTTTCGCTTGCAGACCTTGCGAGTGATGCCATAGTCCAACCACATCGCTGCAAGGTCCCCAAGCGTCGGGGTATAGCCGCGCTCGACCACGTTGCCGTCCTTGTCTGTCTTGAGCGCATAGGGCAGCGTCTTGTCGCTTTGTAGATCGCAGCGCACCCGAGCCTCAACGGCCTTGGCTACGACCCCATAGACGTCTTGGCAGGCATCGTCTGGGACGAGGTTGACGAGAAAAGCATCGTCCTCATTGAGCGTGGCGGCACTATAGTGCTGAGTGCCACTGTTGGTGCCATCGAGGCTTGGAGGTAGGTAGCAAACGTATCCTGCACCGTGGTCGCAGTATTCTTTGTAAGCCACGACTGCGGCCAAGAACTGGAAAGGCTTATCTGCGCGGCTCCAGTCACCAAAGCTAGCTTTAAAATCCGACGCGCAAGCAATCAATTGATCGTGGTTGTCATCGACCCAAGCCTCGCGGTCTTCGAAGCTCTGCTTGCTGATCTTGTCGAAGTCACCGACGTTAGCGAGGTGAACCTTGATCCACTTCGGATCTTTGATTGCCTTGCCTCGGGAAAACTGGAACATTGCTTTGATATGGTCCGCTCGGTGGTAGTTGAACGTGGACAGCATATACATGCGCCCTCTAAAGTCAGTGTTCCACGGGGTGAAGAACTCATCGTAACCTTGCATCTCACGCGCAGTCTTTAGGTCGCTCTGCATACAGTGCCGGTTTGCCACGACCTCACGTCGCTTAAGATGCCACTTGCGAAGGCCTGCCCTGTGCTGGGATTTCACCTTGTCACTGAGACCCTCGTAATCGTCAGGTAGCACAGGTCGCGCAGGTGCTTCGGCTGCTGGGAAATTAGAGAACATCTTGGCCTCGTCCCAGCACCACTGGACGGCATCGACAACGGTGTCGTTGATCGCCAGAGGCGTGGCCTGTAGCGCGTTGACGGCTCTCACGTAGGAAGGATCGCCAGCGGCCATGTCGGCCTCCACAGCGCGTTTCTGAGCGCCGGTAGCACCGCGTACCAAGTTGATGTCACCGCCTGCACTAAGGTCCGTCAGGTAGCCACCATCGGTAAACGTCGTCCACGGGATCGGCGGCACGACCATAGGCTGGTATACTGGGGCCATCCACCGAGCGTCCATGTCGTTGTCCTCCAAGAGCTGTCGAGCCTCGGGCGTCAGATCAATAAACCTTTTGACCTTCGTCGCCGACACATACTCGCTGGTCACCTCGAAGATGTCAGTGGCACGGAGTACGCAATTGACTACAAAGGTTCCTACGACGCCCCTGTCCTTCTTCTTGAGCTTAGTGTGTGAGGCCAGCGCCGTGGTCGGCTTGTAGCCCTCTTTAGTTGCAATGTGTCTGATGGCCTTCTGGCGGTATCTCAGCGCCGAATGGGCTTTGGTAACCTGCGCCTCGACCCGCCGTGCCATAACCTTGTCATAGGCGAGGAAGCCTGCCCACCAAGCTTGGTGTTCTAAGGCCTTGCTGATGCGGAAACCAATGCTATCGACGCCTGACGTGAGTGAGCCCTGTGAGCCAACCGCGTCCATCATTGTAGACAGTCCTATGAAAGCCAGCGTCTCGGGGTTGTCGATCTCTTTGACAATCTTGACCCACAAAGGTGGAGCGCCTGCGCCTGAGCCCGCTTCCTTCAAGGCGTCTCGGATCGCCTGAGCAACGTCAGCGACTGCGTTTTCAATTATGCGGTGGGGTTCGTTTGCTTTGCTGTACGCTGCGACGCCTGTAATGCTGCCGTCTTCGTCGTACTTCGCTCCTGCCTGTGATGCCTGCCTGCTGATGTATCTGTCGTGACCTTCATCGGCCATCTGTTGTTCCCGTGCAATCTGCTGATCGAAGAGGGAGGCCGGTGGGGCTTTGTTTGGGTTGAGCCACGATGAGACTGGTGCCACGCCGACGCTGCCTTGGCCTACACTTCCTTCGTGCGCCGGTGCCACAATGTTTGCCTCATCCCAAGCCTCGACTTTCATCGACCAGCCTTGCTTGGCTGTGTCACCAGTCCTCTGATAATCGTTAAGATCATTCATAGTTACTTACTCCCAGTTGTTGTGTTGCTATTATTGTTGCTAAACCTTCTACCCATAGCCGCGCCAACGTCTGCCGCCGCGTCTCCCTTCACATGCACGTAACCCTCAGTGGTCTTGAGCGATTTGTGGCCCAAGAGACGTGCGATTAATATAGTGTTGATCTGTAGGTCGTTCGCCATCGTACTAGCCGCAGTGTGGCGAAGGCTGTGAAAGACAAACGATTTGTCATTTGGTGCGACTGCCTGACGTGCTGCTGCCATGACACAATAGAACGGATGGTTCTCAAAGTGACACGACGGCTCATTGCTAAGGTTTTCGAGAGCCTCAAGCACAGCGTCGTTAGCTGGCACCCGCCGGTCATCGCCATTCTTGGTTTTCTCCAAGACCAGCCAAGCACCATTCTCGTCGTGCTCGATGTTGTCAGCGTCTAGGCTTCGTATTTCACCGAGGCGCATACCTGTGTTAATACCAATGACCACAAATTCTCGGACCCATTGGTATTGTTGTGCCAAGCTGCCCAGATACTCGAGCAGTTTGTCCAACTCACGATCACTCAGGAACCGGCGCTTGTGTTGCTCATGTTTGGATATCTTGCGGAACTTGACGCGGGGTGCCTGTTGAATGAGACCCATTTCTTCTGCGTGTCTAAATACCGAAGAGAGACAGGCGACATACCGATTCGTGGTCGCAGGGCTACACCCGTTGGGCTTTAGTGGCGTCTGCTCAGTTTCAATGTGAGACATAAACTCATAGAGATGCTCAGATCGGAAAGAGTCAAGCCGTTGATTGCCATAATCCGAGAACGCGCAGAACCTCTGCATTTTCGCGAGGGACCTCTTTTCGTGCGGCCCGTTGCCCCAAATGATACGTGAGTGCGTGGCAACGAAGTCAGCTATCGTGACGGTTGATTTACGTGCGATGTCGTTAGTCATCTTTGGAACTCCCATTCACTTTGTGAAGGCTAGTGTCCCAGATATACTAATGTTTTCAACAACTTCCGCTGCGTGCGTCTCCGCGAGGGAGTTACAGTCCCCTGCCACACCTTGCGGCCTGTCGCCCATCATTAGTATACTGGGTCTCAGCCCTGTAATTGCGTAGATAATCGTGCGCTGCATTGATTGCAAGGGTTTTCTTTAATCTAGTGCTAACAGCGGTACCCACAATTCCAAGTTGTACGTTATAACGTGCGTACTAACGTCGTTGCTTGGTATGTCCCTCGCAGCCTGAAATGAAAAAACACCGATACTACTCGGTGCTTAGGCTTTAGTGTTATGTTGATAGTTCAGTGTCAGGTCCCCAGAGAATGCAGCGGGCTCCTGCTATCTTGCTGTTGGGGAAGTTGCGGATGATTGTTGGCAGACCGACCTCGGCAAAGTTCTCTTGGCACTCGGCCTCGGTCGCGAAAGCTGGGCCCCCGCCGCTCACGCAGCTTGGGGTCGGCAGGGCTGTGCAGACTAGCACTATGGCGGTCCACATCAGGAAGCCGCAGCCATCTTGAGGGCTTGGTCGCGGGTCTCGTCATTGCGGCGAAGCCATCCTCTGCCGAAGCGGTCGAAGTCGCTCAGGCGGCGATAGAAAGCCTCACGTTGCTTGTGTACGTTGTTGATCGTCAGCATGGCGTCCTCTCTGTCTAGTAGGGCTAATGTCTTGGGACCAATGACACCATCAGGAGAGGCACCGCAGGCCTTCTGCATCGCACGGCTTGGGCGCTTGGCCCCTGAGTTAACGCACCAGTCAAACGCGGCCCAGTCTAAGCCTGCCTTGAGGTCATCTGCTTTCACTGCATCCCAGTACCAAGCACGGTACATCTCGCCGATATCTTTGGGTTCTAGTGCCCGCATTGTGTCGTGGTCGGCAGGCTTGCCAGTCCACTTTTCCCAGACCGCTGAAGTCACACCCAGCATCGTAGAGCCGCCTCCCCGATTTCCACGGTCATGGGGGTCTGAGGTGAAGCCGCCTTCGTGTTCGAGTAACATCTCAAGGCAGTGATCGAAGTTCTCAATTGTCATCGTCTTTGCTCTCTCTTGGTTGGTTAATCAAAGTGCGTTGCTCACGCACAGCACGTCTTTGCCGCTCAAGCTCCAGCCACTGGGCATCGACATCATTTAGGGAGGGGAAGGGGACAACGACGGTGCTTGCGGTCATTTGCTAAAACCTCGCAGCGTCCTGAAGCCAAAGCTTGCGCAAATACTTGCGTACATTCCCCATTTGACCCAGTCTGGACAGGTCTCAAGATTGGCAAAGCCAACGCGCATATGTTCCTGCAACGACGGCACGAAATTAGCGCACAGGATTAAGACGAAAACACCGGTCCAAACCTCATCCTTAAGGCTGTCCTTTGAACCTTCGATTGCCGCCTGCTCCCAGTCAGTCTCGCTGGTTGCCTTTTTGAGACGTATCTCTGCATTGGCCTTCTGGATCGCGGTCTTGCCATCGATGTAAGACGTCGCCAGCCCGCTTACTGCGGAGACTATTGCGCCGATCATACCTCTTTATGTCCAACAGCAAAGAACGCCCCGACGAGGGCACTAAGAGAACCATACATCATCATCATCTGAGCATCGGCCTGAGCCATGCGGGCAGGGTCTACAATGACGGCTATAGTTGCTGCGACCATCATCGACAGAGCCACGTAACACATGCGTCTACGTGCTAGCTGATAGTCCTTCACATTGATGTGCTGTCTTTCTTCTATAGTCATATGTTCTCTCCTTAAATGAGGGCCAGCGCCACCGTCGCCACAATGGCGAGACAGAGGATACCAATCAGGACTGAGCCGCCCACGACAGCCATGTCGCCGACAAGCTCTTGGGTCTCTTCTTGCTGGCGTTTCTTGGCAGCAGCGCGGGCTTTTTCCTCAAGGCGTTGGTCTTTCTTGAGTTGAAGGATTTCCTGCCACGCATAGTAGCCGAATCGTCCGATCACCAAGGCCTTTACCTCGGCTATGTGCTCTGCGGCAAGCTGTTGATTTATAACGATTTCAGTAATGGATTGGCCGTTTTGGCGGGCTTTGCGTTCTTCGTCTTTAAGGTGTTTTGATCCCTCGAACAGGGCGTCGATCTGTCCTGCCACCGATGAGATTGACGAGGCTGCTCCCAGCGTCTTTGATATTACTTCTGTTGCACTTTTGATCAGAGCTATGCCGGTCAATATCTCGGCCACTGGCATGGGTTCGTTCCTTATTTATATGCTTAGTATTTAGCGGCCACCATGAGATCGATAGCGTCTCGGATTGCATCTAAATTTGCGTCTATGCGGGCCATAGTTACTGCCTGATGGTGGCTGGTGCTCTCTACAGCCGCCATACGCGATGACATGCGTTGTACGTCTACTGTGTTGGCCTCGATGTCTTTGACCATGCCTGAGACGGCCCAGACAATAGCCGCACCTTGCCCGACGAGAGCCAGCACTATGGTTGCACCCGTCCATTCGTTTTTAGTTGTCATTTGTACACCTTGTGCTGGTCGGGTTTCTCAAGGAAGCGAGGCACACAGTAGGCCAGCGCATAGTGCTTGGGGCTCGTCAGATGACCGTAGCGACGGACGATCTCTCGGGCGTGGTAGTTACAAGCTGTGAGGCTGGCAAAGAGCATCGCAGGACCCTCTAGTGAGGCCCCGCCGACGAAGACGAGCAGCGCAAACACATGCATCTTTAGTCCGCGTAGATGGCGCTAGGCCGCATGACTTGGATCGACCCTGCCTGCGCGGCCTCGTTGGCTTGCTCCTGTTCTTCCGCGAGGAACTGCCCGTACTTCTGTTCGAAGATGGGGCCGCGCTCATCGAGGAAATAGTCTCCTGCATAGCTCAGAGCCGCGTACATGATCAGATCACTGGACGTAGCTGCCAGAGCGTTCTCATCGCTGTCTGCTGTCATGGCTGCAAACGGGCCGTAGTAGCTGACGTGGACCGTGCCACTGGGCGGCTCGGGGAACAGCAGGATCGTGGTGCCTTGCTGAGTAAAGTGCAGCGCAGTGCCTGCTTGGCCGGTGGCTTTCATCGCGAGCATCTCATGCAGAGGTACTCGCGTCAGGGCGCTGTTGTTGTGGTAGATGTCGATGACCTCCAGAGCGGTCGCAGGCAGGGCGATAGACCCCGTCTGACTGCTGATCGCATAGGTCTGGATGGCCTCCATCGACGGAATACGAAGGACGCGATGAATGCGTGAGATGCCCTGATCGATGAAAGTATCGGCGAGCGCGTTTAGGCAATCGCTGCGGTTCAGCAGGGCCTTGAAGTGTGTTCTGAGGGCACCTTTATTCACGGGCTAGTTCCTTTTATCCGTCGCCATAAAGTAATCCAGAGACTGGTCACGCAAACGCTTGGTGATCTCTTTGACGCTGGCTTTGTAGAGGTCGAAGCCTTCTCTGAGCCATTGCTCATGGACGACCACGGGTATCGAAGCCACACGCTGGAAGTCTTTTTCACGGGTTTCACTACTCGCGTTTCTGCTGTCTTTAAGGTCATCCATGAAGGCGGGGGTGATCTCTTGGGTATGCTTAAAGGTAACATTGTTGCCCTCTTGCAAATACTCTGTTTCAACGCCCAACAAGGTGCGGGCGGGCTTATTATCTTTTGTCATTTTGTGGGGTGCTCTGTGCTGTTGCTCTAATGAGTTTGGAAAAGAGGACCGACGGGGAAGACGAAGTAAGGAGAGCAGCCAACCTTCGTCTGCTTGGTCCCGCCGGACCTCAATGTTTTACACGGGCCTAGGTCTAGGTAAGGCCAGTGATCTTGTGACTATCGGCAAAGCTCATGTGTTTCACTGAGCCTTCATAGACGATCTGGTGCTTGTCCGAGTCGCCTGTCTTCGCCAGCAGAGTACGCGTGTAAGGGCGCAGAACTACTTGCTTAAACATCGACGGGTCAATCAGCCATGCTACTGATGCGAGACTATGGCGGTTCAACACACACTTATAAGTGCCGAAGGGACCTACATAGATATCGATCACATTCACCAGCGTCTTTGTGCTAGCAAACTCACGATTGCGCCCTGACGCAGCCGCGAAGTTGGCTACGATGAGCGCATCCGCAGGCTTGATCATCAACACGTCTGGGGTCGATCCTGCTTCGTACGCAGCTTGGCCCGCAGTGAGGATGTGCGTCTCAGTCAGAGCAGCAGAACCCGCAGCAGTAGCAGCGGTGATCATTTGATCGACTGAGGCCATCTTACGCGCAGCCGAAGCTGTGCCCGTGACGGCGGCTTGAGATACACCAACGTAGGCCCGCTCCTGATCGCGCTTCATTTCCTTGAGCACACGCCCAAGTTGATAAGCGGTTTCCTTAGCTCGGCCATAGGTTTTAATGACATCGGCTGTCGCACTAACTTGGAAAGCCTTTGTAAGGATCTGCGACGTGTTGGATCGCATGGTGGTTGCAGTCAGAGTACCAATAGTGGCATCTGCCCCTTCAATTGCGGCATTGACGCCTGCTGCTGCAAGTGAATCTTCCTGCCATTCAAACGTCCGAGCATGTGTTTTCTCGGACTTGATCAAAGAAGTAAAGGGCGTATCGGTTGGAGTTATGTCGGTGATAATCGAAGAAACGTCTTCGGCTTGACCGACTTGGTTGTAGGTTGTGTAAGTAGCCATTGAGCTACCTCCTTAGTTGTAGTTGGGTTAGGCTTCCCATCTAGCAAGTAAGGCCTCCGCTATATCATCAGCATCACCGGTCTTTGAGCGCAGCACGTCGTGAGCTTTCGCAACTCTCCGAGCTTTGCTGTCCTCTCTTGCTGGTGATTTGGTTGACCTAAGTATCTTCTTACCCGAGTTACTGTCCTTGGCCCTGATAACTTTGGCCTTCTGCTTTTTAGTTTCAGCAGTGGCTTTGGTTTGGTCGTAGAGGCGGGCTTTGTTGAGCAACATTATTACTTGCGGATCGACGTATTGATCCACTTGTTCACTGGGTAACCCTTGGCTGACTGCATAGCTTCTGATGTCATTGTAGACATCGTTGCTCCAGTCGGGCATTTGGGCTTGAAGGACTTTGACGCACTCACTCGCGGCCTGCTGATGCAGCACTTTCTGCTGGTCTTGGGCGCTGCGATAGAAGGCGTCGGCCTCTTCACGTAAGAACTTTAAGTCGGCTTCTGCGTCTTTGCTTTCGGACCTGAGCTTTGCGAAATCGTCAGCATCCATTTGGCGGCTTGCGACTAGCATGTCCACTTCAGAGTATGGCTTGGCTCGGGCTTCTGCTCTTTCGAGAAGCGTTTGATAACTGATGTTTGCCTTCTGGAAGGCAGCGTCGGCCTCTTTGCGCTGGGCAGCGAGGTCTTGAGACTTACGGGTCAGGCTGGCTTCTTGGCCGTGCAAACGTTTTAGAGCTGCGATAGATACCCGCTGCGTTTCACCGTCCACAATGATTTCGACTTGAGTATCGTCATCTATTGACAACTCTACCTCTTCGTCGGCTTCATCGGTCTCGGGTTCTTCGTCGTCGGGGTCCTCGTCGTCCTCTTCGTCGGTCTGCTCGGTCTCGTCATCCTGATCTTCGTCAGACGTATCCTCTAGTGTCTCATCTTCGTCTTCGTTGCGAGGGTCGTCCGTTGCCTCTTCACCTTCGTCGGATAGCGTTTCCGCGTCCTCCCAACGGCTTAGAATGGCGTCCGCAGCATCATCTGAATCGAGGCTACGGGGTTGAGGTTCTTCGTGTGCTTGGACGTCTGTCATGGTCCTACGTTTCCTCTCGACGGTTGTCGTCTTGATCTATGGTGCGGTCGTTGATTTCATCGCGGATCGACACCCATTGTTTAAGTGTGTTTGCCACGTCTACTAGTGCGCGATAGTGGCGGTAGTTGGTCTCACGGCCTGCATCGTCTGCTGGGTCCGAATTGACGTAGGTGGTGAACGTCCCTTCGACTAACGTGTTAACGCAGGCATTGAATGCAGGGCTTGCCAATAGCTGCTCTGCCTCGTCGCCTTGTGCGACAAGTTCTTCTTCGGTCATAGTTTTGCTCTCCTTGGGGTAGTACCTTAGCCTGTGGGCGAGGCTATCGCTCGGACATCATCTGCTGTCTTCGCAATCTCTAGCTCGGCTGTATCGACCATAACCTTATGATCTAGCTGGCTTTCTTTCAGGTCTAGGTTGTCAGATTGCATGGCAAACGATTGCTGTGCTTTCATCTGGTCTAGCTGAAGTTTCATCTGTGCCATCTGCGCGTCCATTTGCTGCTTGGCCTCAGCCAAAGCGGTCTGACGCTCTTGGATTTGCATTTGCTGCTGTTGCATTTGCATCTGCATTTCTTGCATCGGGTCGGGCCCTGGCGGTGGTATCTGATCTGGTGGCGTCAGGTAATCAGCGACGTTCTTAATCCCGCTGTTCTCCATGACGTGCGACATGAGCTTGTACTGGTTTGGCGCTTGGTACATCTGGCTGAGTGTGGGGTCCTGAGACATCAGGCCATGCAGCGCGAGATACTTCTGCGCTTCCTGCTCTTGTTCGCCGTATCCGAGGTGCATTTCGACGGTCACATCGCGCTTAGATGCCCATTGCGCTGGGCTGATCTGCACGTAGTCGCCTGCCAATTCAACGATCTTCTCGTCAGTCTCGTTCTCAACGCACAGTTGATACACAAGCTGATAGAGCGGCCGCAGGAAGTTGTTTGCGAAGTTTCGGGCGATGATCTTCTGACGTTGCTGCGACATGGTCGCAAGCTGCTCAACCATAGCTGCTGAGTTTTGCTTACTGACTGCGTCTTTGTTTGTGCCTTGTGACAGCCTGCTAACGCCCGTCGTGTCCTCCTTGTCCTCGTCTAACATCTTGATAGTATTGAATATAAACGGGTTCAAGGGAGCCTGCTGCATGGGCACAATAGCGTCAGGTCGGGTGACGTTGATGATACCACCGACACGGCCCTCGATGATCTCGCGAGGATTGGTAACGCCGCCCTTAGTCACGACATATCTCGGGTTGTTGGTGATCATCGCGTGGTCAAGAATAGACCGTGTAAGCACCGTGCGGGCGTTCTGGATGGGCACTACTTTGGAGGCGAAGTTGTTGCCCCAGAATGAATGCGGTATCGGCAGTGGGGTAAAGACAACGAAAGGCTTGCGGTTGACCTTTTCTTTCTCAAGAAGGACATTGCCAGCTTTGACGAGCCGGTATAGTTCAGCTTCGCCTGTGCCATCAATGTCCATCATAGTATAGCACTCGTAGCAGGTTACGGCCCGCACCTGATCTTGGTAGCCAGCAGCACCGAAGCCTCGATCTGAGCCTACCTCTTCATGCCGTGCCAGAAGCTCTGGGTCTGTTTCCATCTCAGTGTCTTCGTGGTCACCGATTTCATCGATTTTATCTTCGTCGTAGCCCATTTGCCGAAGCTCGGTGATGGTCTTCGTTGAGCGGTGGGCGCAGAACAATACGTCATCGAGGTCGCCCTTGGCTTGGGGCTCAATGAGAAACTCTTCGGGGGCGACGTTCTCAATGACAACCTGTGATGTATCTTGGGTCACGCGGATGTCACCCGAGTAAAAGCCGAGGCTTTCTTCGATCTCTTCGATCTCTGTGTTTTCCTGCGCCAACACGGCGTCTAGCTCATCCTCGGTAAGGTCCTCGACATACTCCAGATGGCTCTCGGTCTGCTCTTTCCAGTAGACCCTGACGATGCCTGCGCGGGCAATGAGGCCGTCGTGGATGGCGTCCGACATTACTTTATATAGGTCGTTCTGACGATGAGCGACGTAGTCGGTGTACTCTGTGCAGACCTCGGCCATTTGCACGTCATCGCCATTCTGCGGGCTGAAGCGCACCGTTTTATTCCCAGCCGCAAAGGTCTCAAGAAGCTGTGCTTTCATCGACTCGACGGCATCGTAAACGTCCATTGATACATAGCTGCTGTTGCCGTCGTGGGCTTTCTTGGGCAAGGTGGCGTTGTAGTAATCGACTGCCTTCTTCCGCTCACGGCTGATCTGGCTGTCATAGTAACCAACGCTGCGGCGAATGTTGGCGTCGAGTATCACGACAATGCCATCGTCATCCAGCTTTTTATAGTCCTTGGTTTTCATTTCATACCATTTCTATGTAGAAGTTGTCGGTCGATTCAATCGGTTCCCAAGCGCCTTCGTGTACGTGATTGGCAAGGGCCAGCGCCATGACGCAGTCGTCGTAGCAGCCAGACTCGGCTTCCATTGCGCCGGTCTCAGTCGCCACGTATGTGAGCATCTCTCGGATGGTGACCTTGCAGTTTAGCTCAAGCTCATCGTCGCGGTGCGCGGCCCTCAGTTGATCGATGATCAAAGGCTTGGTCTTGCTCGTCGTTGTAAAACCGAGCTTGGTGGTCTCTCGATCTGTGAGTTTGTCAATCTGTGTCTCGGTGTAAAAGTTGGGGTAGTTCATGTCTTTGCCAAGCCGCGTACACGTCAGGATACCGTGGGAGTTATTCTCGACTATGATGAGCGCCTCATTGTAGTATTCCCCGAGCGCAGCCAGCACAGTCGCAAAGTAGTCGGGATGCACATGGCTTCGCCACACAGCGACCTGCCGTTTCTTACTGTCGAGCACTTGAGCGCAGGAGTAGTCACCGCCTCTGACGCCCATACTGACGTCGGCGCCAATCACGTACTGTTCGCCGTCTTGGTGTGGCCGGTAGATCGAAAGCTCTCCCCGAGCGTTGTCGAGCCATTCGCCGCCCTCTAGCGCCAGTCGTTGCTGCAGCTCCTCGGTGTATGACAGGCGCGACAAAAGCTTGTCGGGGTTAAACACGGGGCGACCAGTTGTCAGAAACGCCTCGTCTGGGTAGCTCGGGTATTCTTGACGAAATAGGTCGAGGCCGTTCTGCGCGACCTTGCGTCGGCGAAACATAAGCTGTCCGTCATCGAGGTCATACTCGGTGGCTAAGTCAATCTCGTCGGGAGTACGCTCGAAGTTGTCTGGGACGGGCTCACGATAATCGGGGTCTGTAAACCACGGAATAAACACCGGCACGTACCCATTAGTACCATCAACAGCACCCTTCCAGAGGTCATAAAAGATGCCACTGATACCATTGGCTGTGCTCTCCACAAAGATAGCCGTGCCCGCTGTGTTGGGCACCGCTTGCGTAAGACCATTCCAATTTTCCAAGGCCGTAGACTTCTGCCAGAAGGCAAGCTCAGATGCGTGGACATGGGTCAAGGTCTCACCCCGACCAATGCTCTCCCCGCCCGCTGTAGCGACAACAAAGGAGCTGTCGAGCACGTCGAAGCTCAGTTCGCGTCGGGAGCTATACTTGGTGTGGGGCTTTAGTATCTCAGGACAGTTCTCATGATACCTCTTGGTCATATCGAAGAGGGCGCGGGTGCTGTCCGAATGGTGCGTGATGACCATTGCTTTGCTGGCGTTTCGCTGGCTGACGCTGAAGTACAAGTAACCGCCTGTGTAAGTGCTGAGACCCTGCTGTCGGGCCTTCAGTATAATAATGCGGACCTTGCCTTCAGACGCCATCTGTTGCTCGACAGCATCGTTTAAAATGGTCTGAGCGTTGTTCAGTTTTAACGGGGCAATCTCGCCCGCCTTGGTGCGGATCTTTAGTGCTGACTGAGCATAGAAGCTGTAGTCATTCAGCAGGCGTTTCCTCACTGCTACCAATTTTGGGTCTAATGTCATCGTTGCTCTCTTCTAGCTGTAGCTGCTCGTCATCCTGTGGCCCATCGTGCTCGATGAGTAGCGATGACAAGAAGCTCTCAGCTTTGCCGACAGTGACCTCTACGCTGGCCGCTGGCTTCGATCTTGTGAAGTCTAAGACCAGACGTGCAGCCGTAAGCTTGTCGCGGTTCTGGGCGGGCTCACGCATGATGGCGACAGCAGCTTGCAAGGCCTCCTTGCCGAAGTCATCAACGTCGAATTGTTCGCTCATAATAGCCACTATTCTCTCTGCTTCTTTGCGGGCCTTTTCTCTGATAGGCACTAGCTGTTCTGCCGTGTAGCCATCGACTACACCGACCGGCCTGCCTGAGTTCTTCTTAGGCTTGTTTGACCATTGCTTTCTTAGTGCGCGGCCCTCTGGCGTTTTCATCAGATTGCTGAAGTAATGGTTCTTTTTCGGAGTGGACTTCTTTGGATACTTTAGGTCGTCTTTTGCCGCCTTGGCTCGGGGTTTCTTGGGTGCGCCCATTGGCTAGCTCCTGTCTAACGATCCTAAGTGATTGCTGTGCCGCTCCACATAATTGATCAGGTGGCAACGAAGCCTCCATCTCTTTGTAGATCGACAACTTGTCGGGGCCTGACAGGGACGCTCCGCGCAACCACTCTAGCTGCTTGAGGATGTCAACGAAATCGAGTGCGGTAATACGCATAAGGGTGCTCTCCTTGTTAGCTTACAAAGTAATCCCAATGAGGTGTTTTTAAGAAGGGGGTTTGGGATTGTTACGCGGCTTGCTGTGGTGACAACGCACCGGCTTGGGGTGACAATGCGCCCGCAGGCATTTGCTGGCGTTGCTTCTCTTCTTCCTCTTCCTCGGCGCGTCCGTTGAGCATCATGGCTAGTACGACGGCGACTATGGTTGCGAAGGGGTAGGCGTGGAGCTTCAAGTCTGGGTTGCCCGAGGCGTTGAGGTTCTCTTTGACCAGTTGTGAGGTGGTTGGTGCAACGGCTTTTGCCAGACGGGGGTTTACAAAGTACAAGAGCACGGGATCGACAGCCCGCTCGTCTGCTTGGTTTATATAGTCCAAGAAACGATTGACGCGGGGCGTCTGTGTAGGGTCGTCTTTGCGGGCCTGTAGTGCCGCCATGATCCGACGAACAGGTCGTCTTTGTTTGGGGTTATTCTCAACGTAAAGATCAATGTTCTTTTGGATATTGTCGATCTCTTTGTAGACGCGCTTGCGGACACTGTCGCTGTATTCTGAGTTGTCTTGCATCATGCGCTCAATGACGCTTTCAAAGCCGCTGTCTTTAGCCACTGCGTGACCAAGCTCATGCAAAACAGTGGTCAGTGCATAGAGGTCGTTGACGTCACCAAGCGTCTCAGCTTGAGCACCAGCGTTCATGCCCCATACAGTGCGACCTATATCGGAGTAAGCACCTCTGATGCCTCTAGCATTCTCTGTCAGTGGGCGGCCCATGTCGTCAAACATCTCTTGCTGACTGTCGAAAAGACGAACACTGACGTTAAGAGCTTTACTAAGTTGCAAAGCGGCATCGATGTCTTGGATGCCGTCAGCGTACTTTGTACCGGCCTTGCCAATCTCAAATGCAGGGCGAACAAAGGGAAGCTGTGCCTTCACCTGATCGGGTGTAACAGGCTGGGAGCCGAGCATCTTGTTGACGAGCGACTTCATGTTGAATGGGGATTGCGGTTGTGGCGGCTGTGCAGGAGGGGTCGCTAGGACTCCAGTATTCCCTTGCTGGGCGAGGTCTTGGTCGAAGGATTGTCCTGCATTGGGACCGGCTGGCCCTCGTCCTCCGCGTCCATCTCCGCTAAGAGGTCCCAGTCCGTCTCTTTGCTTAATTGCTTCGACGACTTTTCGAGCAGCGTTGGCGTAATCAGGCGCATCATCGTCTTCGTATCCACGGCTCTCATTCCCTTCGGTTTGCTTTGCTGTATCATATAGGCGCTTTTCAGGATACCACAACAGGGCCTGTAGGTCACTCATAGTTAGCTGTTGATTGCTGTTTTGCCGTATGGCTGGCTCGTCCTGTAGGCGTCCAAGAGCGCGGGTGAATACCTCACGGATAAAATCACGCTCTGCGGCACCTTTTGGAGCTTCCTGTTGCCCGTCTAAGTAGCCCGACAGGCCATTGCCCGATTTGCGTATCTCAGGGCTTAAAAGGTTAAGCACCTCGCGCCACGCTGGGTCCATAGACAGCTTGGCTGTAGCCTGTGCAAAAGCGTTCAACTGCGCGACAGACATATTGGGTTTTATAGTTACAGGCGCTTTAGAATAAAGCTTGCGAAGCACCCGACGCTCGGCATTTGACAGGCCATTGATCAGGTCTTTTATCTCGCCACGTTTCTTCTTTTCCATAGCAGGGTTTGGTACAACCAAAGTACCGCGCCAACGACCAACAGTCCGCATAAGCCAGCGGTCCATAGTGAGAGCGTCGAAGTTGCCATATAGGTTGCTAAAAAAGCCGTTGCCGATCTTTGGCCCAAGGATAGAGGCACCGCGAACAAGGGTGCCCTTGCCTTCGCCGGTGACATCAACTTTGTATTCTTTTTCTATTGTACGAACAGGAACTTGTGAGTTCATAAAGTCCGCAAGCTGTACATGGTCGCCGCCAAACTTGTCGAGCATCGTGTGGTACATTTTCAGACCACTGTTTATACCCTTGGCAGCGGTACCGATGCCTGCTTTGTCTGGGAAGCGACCTGTGCGCTGCAAAGTCTCATAGACCTGTGCGGCCAGTTCAAAGTTCTTGTCCACCTTGAGGCCGTTTGACGTCACAGCCAATGCCCAGACAAACTGGAGCTTGTTCTTTGGGCTTGTAAGCACTTCGGGGTAAACTTCGCCCAATGTCTCTATTGCTTCGGTAACGGTGCGATCATACCAACCAATGGCGTTCTGGTTGTCTTTGATTGCTTCCAAGGCGTCCGCGTAAACAAAGTCAGCCAGACGGTCAATGTTCTCTGGGTTCACCTGTGTCAGATCGATGCCTGCGCTCTTCTGCGATGCCAGTGATTTGGCTTGCAGGTCCAGCTTGAAATCGCGGCCCTTAGTGTAAACCTTACGGCGGGCGAAATCAAAAGAACGGGCAAGGCTATTCTCTAGTGGGGTGCCGCTAACTTCGCCAGTTGGGACGTTGTCAGTCAATGCAGGCTTCGATGCGTCGAAGTCCTCGTCAAACGCCAGATCAGTGCCGCCGGTGCTTGTCGGGGGCTGCTGACGACGACCACTGCGGGCTTGCTGTCTTAACACACGCTCGACGTAAGGCATGATGTGTCGATTGATGAGGCTTTCGCTGATGCCGTCTGACTTGAGCTTGCTGACGACATCCATAGCCGCCACTGCGGGGTCACTGCCAAGGTTATACTCAAGCGTATCCAAAGCTGTCAGCAGTCTCCCGCGCTCGGCAGGTGTCAGGCTTGTGTTTGCTTTGAGGCCCTGACGCAGTTTCTCTAACTGAGCGCGGTTGTCATCGATCCCTGACTGCTCGGCTGGACTGCGGCCCTGTGGCTGCTGTTGTTGGGCGGTGCCTGCTGATGACTGGGCCGTAGAGGGGCCGAAGCCTGCTGTACGTCT
>Ga0209632_10000446_pt1 | contig 42992 bp, 38 predicted proteins | sample COG_10_FD_184754 | JGI IMG/M metagenome (GOLD analysis project Ga0209632, IMG submission 184754) | Pelagic Microbial community sample from North Sea - COGITO 998_met_10 (SPAdes) (version 2) | ecosystem: Environmental > Aquatic > Marine > Neritic zone/Coastal water | place: Helgoland, sampling... | reverse complement strand
GTGCAGCGCTCGGAACCGGAGAAGATACTCTTAACAGAGCCAAAGCACTATCAATCGCAGGAGTTGACTTATTTGTTGTGGATAGCGCTCATGGCCATTCAAAAAATGTTGTTGAAACAATCAAACTCATCAAGAAAGAATTTAAAGATATTGATGTGATGGGAGGTAATGTTGCCACCCCTGAGGGGGCTATAGCTCTTAGGGATGCAGGCGCTGACGCAATTAAAATTGGAATGGGCCCAGGATCCATCTGCACAACAAGAATTATTGCCGGGATGGGCGTTCCTCAAATTACAGCTATTCTCTCCATTAAAGATAAATTTAAATCTAACGACATTCCCCTAATCGCAGATGGTGGGATCAGATTCTCTGGGGACGTTTCTAAAGCTCTTGCAGCAGGAGCTGATGCAGTTATGTTAGGAGGAATTTTTGCCGGAACAGAAGAGGCTCCTGGAGAAGTTGAGCTCTATCAAGGAAGAAGCTTCAAGACATATCGAGGCATGGGATCTTTGGGCGCTATGTCAGAAAGAAATGATGTGAATCGCTACTCTCAAGATGGAGTCGAGAAAGAAAAAATGGTTCCAGAGGGCGTGGAAGGGCGAGTACCTTTTAAAGGCTGGGTTATTAGCGTTATAGATCAGCTGACTGGCGGTATAAAACAAAGTATGGGTTATGTTGGATGTAAGACTATCCCACAAATGCAAACAGATACGCAATTTGTAGAAATTACGAATGCTGGAATGATGGAAAGTCATGTGCATGACGTAATGATTACAAAAGAAGCACCTAATTATCAAAGAAGTTAAGAATTTACCATGACGCATTCTGATCAGCCGGCTTTGGACAAAAAAAATATTGATACAATTTTAGTATTAGATTTTGGCTCCCAATATACTCAACTGATAGCAAGAAGAATTAGAGAGCTTGATGTATTTTCTGTGATTCTGCCTTGGGATATTTCTAAAGAGAGAATAGCTGCGCTCAGTCCTGCTGGCATTATTCTTTCTGGTGGACCAGAATCAGTAACAAATCATCATACTCCCAGAATTCCTGAGATTATTTTTGATCTAGAGATTCCTATTCTGGGTATCTGCTATGGAATGCAAACTTTAGCAGAACAGTTTGGAGGCCAGGTAACCGCCTCTAAAACGAAAGAGTTTGGACATGCCTCTATTACCATTGAGGCAGCTAGCACTCTGTTTGATGGCTTTGATACTGGATCCGAAATAGATGTTTGGATGAGCCATGGAGATCATGTCTCTTCGCTACCAGATCAATTTCATCTTATAGCATCCACTCCATCAGCTCCAATTGCTGCCATGACTCACACTGAAAAACCCATATATGCCCTTCAATTTCATCCCGAAGTTACTCACACCAAAGAGGGCAATGTTATTTTAGAAAACTTTGTATTTAAAATCTGTAACTGCCAGGCTCAATGGAAGATGCAAAATCTTATTGAGCAGCGCGTTCTTGATATCAAAGAAAGGGTAGGGGATAGCAAAGTATTGCTTGGCTTATCTGGAGGTGTAGACTCTTCAGTAGCAGCAATGTTACTAGACAAAGCTATTGGAAAAAATTTAATATGCATGTTTGTTGATAATGGGTTGCTTCGTAAAAATGAGGCTGAAGAGGTAGAGCAATTATTTAGAGAGAAGATGAATCTAAATTTATTGGTTGTTGATGCTAAGAAGATCTTCCACCGACATTTAAAAGGTATATCAGATCCAGAGCAAAAACGAAAAGTCATTGGCAGAACTTTTATTGATATTTTTGATAATGAGTCAGCTAAATTAAAAGATGACATTAACTTCCTAGCTCAAGGCACTATTTATCCAGATGTGATTGAATCCTCTGAATCAGAATCAAAAGAATCGAGGGTTATTAAATCTCATCACAATGTTGGTGGTCTTCCTGACGATATGAAGATGAAGCTTGTTGAACCGATAAGAGATCTCTTTAAAGATGAGGTAAGAAAAATGGGTGCTGAGTTAGGCCTTCCCCGTGAAATGTTAAATCGCCACCCATTTCCCGGCCCTGGGTTGGGTGTAAGAATTTTAGGGGAAATCACTCCAGAAAAAGTCATCACTTTACAAAATGCAGATGCCATATTTATTGAGGAGCTAATTAAGGCTGATTTATATCATCAAGTAAGCCAGGCGTTCTGCGCTTATCTGCCGGTAAAATCTGTAGGAGTGGTTGGAGATGAAAGAAGATATGCTGATGTCATTGCAATCAGAGCAGTTGAAACGGTAGATTTTATGACTGCAACTTGGGCTAAACTTCCCTATGACTTTCTTGGTCACGTCTCAAATAGAATTGTTAACGAAATCGAAGAGATTAGCCGTGTAGTCTACGATATTTCCAGCAAACCTCCAGCAACTATTGAGTGGGAGTAATAACAAGCCCTACAACCCCCATTCCTAACCTGTTTCCCTTGTTGTAAAGTTGTTGTAAACACGCATTTTTCCGTCAAAGTTGTAAACATTGTTGTCAAGTCTTGCTACTATTGCATGTCATAAATATTTATCGATATCTGAGTTGATATTTCTAAGTACTTAACTCTTAAACCCGCATTAGATTTAATAACTTTAACAATATTTAATTCAATTAGTTTTTTAATTATTTTTCTTGCCATTGGGATTGAAACATGATTTGCAAGAAATCTTTCATAAGCAAAAATTCTATGATGACCATTTTTCTTATTAATGAATTTGATTGCTCGAAGATGATTGATGCTGATTCAGGGTTAGTCCAACTCTCCATTAAAACAGCAAATCTTTATATTGAAGACATAGAGATATATTTCTTAATTACAGAGAAAACTCGTCATAATAAAAGACTTGTTCAGAAGATGAAAACCTCAGATGTAGTTTGAATGGTATAGGGAATAATTAATTATGTTAAGTAGCTAGGAGAAGTAAGGTATTGTAACAAATAGACAGATCTTCTTACTCTCGGTTATATTAAGGTTCGAATTAAATTGATATGAAGGTTTTTTTATTACAAATCTAAAAAATAAAGAGAACAACGTTAATCTTGTTGAGAGAAATGGTGTGTTGTTTCAAGTTAACTCACAAGAGCCTTTTTGGACTGCTTTAGCTTATAAAATATAATCATATTAACTAACTAACCATTAAATGTATCCAAGATTTAGCATTGTTGTTCCTACCCTTGATAATCCTAATGATCTAAAAAAACTGATTATTAGTGTTAACTCTCAAACGCTGCTTCCTGGGGAGATTGTTGTAGCGGATTCAAGTTCTTCGAATGATATTCAAGAGATATCCCAATCTATTTCATCAATAGTCCCTATTGTTTACTTGAGAGTCGGCAGAGCCTATAGATATGATCGCTTGTTAAGGTATATCTCTTCCCTTTCTATTTTTTCAAAAGCGCAGACTAAATGGCCTGCTGGAAGAGCATTTCCCTATGAAGCAACAAATGCAGGAGTTAGAGAAGCGTCGTTTGAATGGGTGGCATTCTTGGATGCGACGACCATTCCAATCAATTCATGGCTAGAAGATTATTGGCATTTGCTTTGCTTGCATGAATGCGACGTAGTTTTTGGCAACACAACGTATTGTGCAGACACAAAATTTCAAAAAATTCTACGCGCATCAACTTACGGTTGTATTGGTCATGAGACTGCCCCAGGCTCAATCATCAAAAAAATAGATTTTTTAAATGGCCATGAAATCCTTGAGGGCGTTAGATCTGGTGGCGATGTTGCATGGAAAAATGAAATCAAGACCAGCTTTAAATTTTTTATTCCTACTGAACCCTATTTACAATATTCAAACCTTTCGAACACTATCTTGCCAGTTTTAAAGAAATTCTTTGTTTATCAAATGTATAGTTCAATTGTTGATATTCAGCAAAATGTAAAAAATGCGTATCTAGGATTAGCCCTAATCCTTAGTCTCATTATTACCCCTAAATGGAATTATATTGTTGGTTCGGATAGCCCTCTTTTTATACCGCATGTCACAAAAGTTTTTTTTATTTGTACACTTTTAATTATTTGCTTAAGTTTTTTTTTGAATGGAGCTACTTCACGGAGATTTCCTCATAAATCTTTTTCAACACATTTTTCTAGGGCAGCAATCTTTATAATTATTTCTTATTCAATTTATAATTGGAATGATGCAGTTGCTAAATGGATTGAGGATTCAATTTGGTATATTCCCCACATCACAAAAATTTATGTTTTTAGTATCTTGCTTGCCTCCTTTTTTTATAGAGGAATCTATTTTCCAATAAAAAATAAAATTGATTTAACCTATCTTTTTCCTTTAAATTGGATTTTAGTCGGCGCCCTTGGAATATTGCTTGACCTTGCAAAGGCTCCTGGATATCTCTTCGGTGCGATCATAAACCCTTTTATAAAACGTTCTAAATAACACATAAATATTGGATTAAATTAAATGGAACAGAAAAAAATGATACTGCTGAGTGGAAGTAGCGATACTTTTGCCTGGTTCAGGCTTGAATTTCTGGAGTGTGGAGACACCTGATTTATTTTGTGATGAAGATGTTTGCTTTGGTGAAAGAGATGGGGATCTTCTTTACTATGATGACGATCATCCGATTAACTCAGCCTCCCAAAAATAGTCGAAAGAATTATAAAATTACTTTGATGATTGGCTAACGATCTAATTTATAGGGCAAATTATTAAGCAACTATTGTAGTGATTGAATTAGTCAATAAATGTATTTTTAACGTAGTGCATGTGAAAGAGGCGTTGTAAACTTTACAACAGCAGAAATGCTAAACTGTTGACATTGCTAAGGTTTTTAAGGATTTATGGACGCAGAAAAAAACTACAAATGTTGTCAAGTTGTTGTAAAGAGGATTTTCCCTACGCAAAGCCTTATTTTTACAGTGGTTTTTTAGAGTGCAACTATTGAGTGGGAATAAAATAAATCTAAATCAAGTGGAAGCAATATATCAATCTATGGCCTCATCTCAATATTTAAATGAAATGGATCTAGTAGCTCTGAAGGAGGGTGTAAAAAGTTCTCAACCTATCAAACATATATGTATTGACGGAATGTGGAAAGAGAATTTTTTAGAACTAGTAAGAAGTGAGGTTGAGGAAAATAAAGAGTGGGCTGGAGAAAAACAATTTTATGGTTCTAGACATAAGTTATGGCAAGATGATCGGAGCAAACTGCCAACTAATGTCAATCATCTCTTCTCTTATTTAAATGAACACCTTGTTCTAAGCATAATTGAGTTTCTTTTTGGAGAGAATGGACTAATTCCAGATCCATATTTAGAAGGTGGCGGCATCCATTCAACGTGTGAAAATGGATTTTTAAAGCTTCATACAGTTTTAAAATAGTAATGATTTAAGGTAATAAGAATGAATGTTATAAAAACGAAAGTGAGTGAGAATAACGCAGTTAGAATAGTGGAGATACTATAATCTCTACAGTAAACAAAATTAAGGCATGGGTTTTCTTGGCTACTTCACCAGGCTGCGCTTTCGCTACTGAAGAGGCTTTAAATTCGCTGCACGAAAGATCTCATGGCTTAAAATTAGACCTGTGCTTATCTGTTCAAACCGCAGAAGACGAAGCATGTCTTAGAGCATCCTACCCTCATGCAAATATTTTTTATCCAAATCTCAATAGAATTGAATGTTTAAAAAATAAATCAAGATACAGGAGTGCTATCCATTCTGAGATACTTAATCAGTCGTGGAAGATGAAAACCGATACAGATTTTGCAATTATAATGGATAATGACGTCTTTCTTTCAGGCTCTCAAAAGCTTAGTGATCTATTTAAGATGATGAAATCAAATCAGGCTGTCATTTTTGGAACAAGTTTTCCAAAGCAGAATTTATTATCGAGGCTTCTTGGTCACAAAGACTATAAACCTCTAGATGTTCCCAATCTTATTTTCTCAATTTTAGATTTAAGTTACTATAAAAAATTTCAGACTATCTGTGATTTTGCTAATCTTATGTTAGATTCAAAAAAAACTTTTTTTGATGATAGCGCTCCCGAAAAACTACAAGGCAAAATGATTGATACAGCAGCCAAATTATATGTCCGACCAATAACAGAAAAAAGAAAATATTTTACCTTTTCCTGCATCAATAGCTTTCATCCATATTTTCCAGGCAGCATGAAGAATTTTTTATTTGGAGGGGTGTATTCGCCTGAACTTTATTCCTTTAAGGGCCTTGACTTAAATATTCATCATTTTAAAAAACTGTCGTCTCCCAGCTTTCAAAATTCTAAACATAGAAAAGAGGCCTATGAATCATGGAGATTAAGAATAACAAGCTCTTATTCTTAATAGGGCTCTTATCTCTAAAACCCTTATTATGAATAACATACCGCACGCTTACTAGAAGGTGGTCAGATTAACTTTGATCATTTTTCCAAAACAGCGATCAAATGTTGCCCCAGCATTCGCTGGTATCTTATCTTGAAGTTCGCATTAATTCCATAATGTGATGCAATCCCATTCTTATTAGTTGAGAAATACATTTCAAGTGTATCCACTGTCATTATGTTGATGTGAGTTGGATCTTGAAATGCCCCTAGGTAAGGATAAATCGGTGTCATAGATAAAAATAAACCTCCCTTTTTTAATACTCTATAACATTCATTCATTAAAAATATGAATGGTGCGTGACCAATCTCTTCTATATCTGAGTAACGTGGTATATGTTCAAGAAGATCATAAGCTGTTAAATAATCTATTGAATTATCGTCAAATGGTAGCTTTTCAAATCCTAACCGGCACTTAAAAATCCCATTATCATTATCTTGGAACAGATCAACGCCAAAAGCTTTATGTGCACCAAAACGATTCATCGTCTTCAGCCCACAGCCCAAGTCAACCGCTATAGTGTCTTGATTATTTTTAAAGGTAAATTCATTGTGAACACTTTGCAGATCACCTTTTACTGCTTTAAGTCTGGTTCGAAACAGCTGCCTAAATAGATAAAGACTTGGGTTTTTTTGAATTATTGCACTAAGCCATTTTTTCATGTCTTCTTCCTACTTTAAGCAATTGTTCCTTTAAGCATCCCACAAGAAAAGCCAAACTCTTTGCAGAGATGCTTCACTTTTTTGAGTGCGTTAGCAAGCTCATCCTTCTTAGCTTCAAATATTTTGTGTTTTTATATTATTCAAAATTATATACTGAAAGCAGATTATTTATGAGGACATTCAGTTATTTTCATGCCTATTAATTTAGACAATATCTTAGCACTAAGAAAAAATAAAGAACTAATTAATAAGACTAAATACTTCTATGGAATCAAAGTGCAAAACTCTTATGCTCAGTGGTTAGGTCAAACTGACGTTGATCTAAAGAATAAGTGAAATGTTGGAGTAGGTAGATATCTTAAAAAGGCTGAAGAAAACATCAAAGCAGTTGAAAAAGGTATGTTTGGAGTAAAGCACATCAATGATTTGTAAACTCTAGTTTGGCGCTCGCAAACCATTGTTCTTACAAGGGCCATTTTTCGACTACTATTGAGTGGGAGTAATGATAAAATACTGTCAACTAAGATTATAATATAATTCCATAATATACAATTTATCAAATGAACAATAGTAATGATTATGTCCAATTATCAAGAAGCTAAAATACAGCTCAAATCCAATCCTAGAGTTTGGCTGATCACAGGCGTTGCAGGATTTATAGGCTCTAATCTTCTGGAACATTTGCTTAAGCTGAATCAAACTATTGTAGGTTTAGATAATTTCTCCACTGGCTATCAACGCAACCTTGATGAGGTTGAAGGCTTGGTAACTGATGTTCAATGGAAAAGATTTCACTTTATAGAAGGTGATATCTGAGAGTATGGAGCTTGTGTTTCAGCGCTCAAAGGGGTTGATTATGTTTTGCATCAGGCAGCTCTTGGCTCTGTTCCCCGCTCGCTAGCTGATCCGCTCTCATCAAATGGCGTGAATATTTATGGCTTCTTAGCTTCTTAAATGTATTAAATGCTGCTAAAGAAGAAGGGGTAAAGAGCTTCACATACGCGGCCAGTAGCTCTACTTATGGCGATCATCCGGTATTGCCTAAAGTTGAAGAAAATATTGGAAACCCATTATCCCCTTATGCGGTTACGAAATATGTTAACGAATTGTATGCAGGAGTTTATGCCCGCAGTTATGGCTTTAAAACCATAGGCCTGCGTTATTTTAATGTGTTTGGTAAACGTCAAGATCCAGATGGTGCCTATGCAGCTGTAATACCCAAGTGGACTGCCTCACTTATTAAAGGGGAAGATGTTTTTATCAATGGTGATGGTGAAACAAGTAGGGATTTTTGTTTTATTGAAAATACTGTCCAAATGAATATCCTAGCAGCTACCGCCTTGGAAGACGCAAAAGATCAAGTTTACAATGTAGCTGTAGGCGAGAGAACAACATTAAATATGCTTTATAGTTATGTTCAATCTTCGCTAGCCAAAAACAATGTGCACAATAATAAATTGCCAGCTTATAGAGATTTTAGAGCTGGTGATGTTAGACATTCTCAGGCAGATATTTCAAAAGCTAAAAATGCCTTAGGGTACTTGCCTGAATTTAAAATATCCGAAGGCAATGAACAGCAATGCCTTGGTATGTCAATTTTTTAAAGAAGAATTAACTCACAAAATTAAGCGAAAATACCTCTTCTTCAAAATAGTATCTGGAATATATTGGTTGTTATAATCCTTACTCTAATTGCTATATCTGTTTGAGGGGTTCTTGCTCGGAAATTAGGCCTAGAGTCGTTTGGCGTGTTTATACTTATTTTTCCATTGATGGGATATGCAAGTATATTTGATGCGGGCTTCTCTAAGGCAGTTGCAAGAGAAATAGCTTTGGAAAGAAAATCTCTATTAGCTATAAAGAATGTATTATCATTTTTCAAATTGTAAAATTTTGGTAGCTGGATTACGGTAAGTAGTGTTAATGTTTTTAATAGCCTGCAAGCTGTGTATGTACAAAGGCTATGATTGTAAAATTATCTTCAACGAGGTATTAGTTTTCTATTGCATATGAAAAAAATTCCTGAAAAGCAATTGAATTTAAACAGACGTAGCATAGCTCTTAACGTTTTTTGGAACCTGTTGGGTAACGGTATACCAATGTTGGTGGCCATTGTTGCCATTCCAATACTAATCGAAGGCTTAGGTTTGGAACGTTTTGGCATGCTGACGCTCGCCTGGATGGTAGTAGGCTACTTTAGTTTATTCGACTTGGGACTTGGGCGAGCGCTCAGCAAGCTGGTGGCAGAAAATTTAGGAAGGGGGGAGGATAATGAACTTCCTTCGCTGATTTGGACGGGAATGTCGCTGATGATGGCCCTTGGCTTTCTGGCAGCGGTTTTCCTTGCCATCCTTTCACCTTGGCTGGTGAGTAGTTTATTGAACATACCTTTGAAGCTTCAGCCCGAGACCTTGATAGCCTTCTATTTACTAGCCGCTTCCATTCCCATCGTCACAATCACTACTGGGCTACGCGGTATTCTTGAGGCCCACCAACGCTTCGACTATGTCAACCTCGTTCGAGTACCCCTAGGAATGCTCACGTTCCTTGGGCCAGTGGCGGTGTTATCTTTCTCCAATAGTCTGGTTCCGATAGTGGCGATACTGGTTATAGGTAGATTATTGCCCTTGTGTGTGTATGTAGTTTTATGTTTGAAAGTTGAACCCATTCTTCAAAGCTCATTTAGTATATCTCGGACGATGGCAAGGCGATTAATTGCTTTCGGTGGATGGATAACAGTAAGCAATATCGTTGGTCCACTGATGACCTATATGGATCGCTTTCTCATCGGGGCGGTAGCTACTTTGACGGCCGTGAGTTACTACGCAACACCCTATGAAATAATCATGAAACTTGGGATTATTACTGGAGCTATTATGGGTGTAATGTTTCCTGCTTTCGCTACTTTATTGGCACAGGATGCCGCGCGTGCTGGAAATCTTTTCCATCGAACCCTTAAGTCTATTTTTCTCATCATCTTCCCAGTCGTATTCATAATTGTTGTGTTTGCCCATGAGGGTTTAACACTCTGGCTAGGTAGTGAATTTGCCGAGAATAGCACTATAGTATTGCAGTTGCTTGCTATTGGGGTATTTATCAATAGTCATGCCCATGTGCCTTATGGATTGTTACAGGCCGCAGGAAGAGCGGATATTACTGCCAAGCTACACCTGATAGAGTTACCCTTTTATTTATTAATATTGTGGTGGCTAGTTAACGCTTACGGCATAGTTGGTGCAGCTATTGCCTGGGTGATGAGAGTGGCGCTTGACGGCCTGTTTCTTTTTGTGGTGGTGCGTAGGTTTTTGCCAGAAAACCCTCTCTCTACCTCACAATTAGTGCTTAAGGCTTGTGGAGCGTTACTCGTATTATTTATTGGCGCAGCATCTTCTAATATTGTAGTGCAATGGTTGCTATTATTGCTGGGACTGCCAATTTTGATGGTGGTGAGCTGGTTTTTTATTCTCGCTACAGACGAGAGGGCGATGATACGCGCTCGTCTGAAATTATTCTCATAGGCAGCTAAATTCGCAAATACATAAAAAGATATTTTAAAAAAAATTATGACAAAAAATAAAAGTATTTAGGAATGGAAAAGATGGGCATATCAGTTTTACTTTCAACATACAACGGCGAAAAATATTTAAATCAGCAATTGGATTCTTTATTCTCACAAACTTATGAAATTTTTGAGATAATAGCTAGAGACGATGGCTCGCAAGATAAAACATTGGAAATACTGCGCTCTTATAATATTAAAATAATTGATTCAAAAGAAAATCTTGGAGCCAAGGGGAGTTTTGGAGCATTATTGGAATATGCCGTGCAAAATAATGCAAGTGAGTACTTTATGTTTTGCGATCAGGATGACGTCTGGGACAGTAATAAAATAGAAAAAACTTTAGCGAAGATGCATGATATAGAAAAATCATTACCTGATAGCCCTATTTTAGTAAATACAGATTTAAAGGTTGTAGATGAAGAGTTGAAAGTGCTAGATAATTCTATGTGGAACTACCAGCAGATAAACCCTAAGCTCAATACTTTAAATAGGCTTTTGATACAAAACACCATCACAGGCTGTACTGTGATGATAAACAAGAAATTAGCACAAATTAGTTTGCAAATTCCAGATGAAGCTCTAATGCATGACTGGTGGATAGGCTTAGTTGCAAGTAAATTTGGGAGGATTGAATATATACATGACTCAACAATTCAGTATAGGCAACATACAGGGAATAACGTTGGAGCAAAGAGATTTAGCTATGTGAATATAATTAAGAATATACTTAAGAAAAGATTTAGTATTTTTTTTAATGGAAACCTACATAAAAAGCATTTAGCCAAAAATATAGAACAAGCAAGAGCTTTTTTGTCAATTTACAAAGAAAATCTTGGAGAGGTTGACATTCAGGTGCTGGAAGACCTTGCAACAATTGAGTCTAAATCATTCTGGCAAAAAAGAAAGATACTGTTAAGACATAAGCTTTTAAAACAAGGGCTAATAAATAATATTCTGTTATTTCTCAGAATATAAAAATAAGGAAAGTCTAAATGCCAATGCATGTAAAAGTTACACGCTTTTATTTTCGCGCTTGTAGCCCTTTATCTATCAGGCTCTGTAAAACTGCGACTATTGAGTGGGAGTAATAACAAGCTCTCAAACCCCGATTCCTAAGCTGTTTCCTATTTTGCAAAGTTGTTGTAAAGAAGCATTCCTTCGTCTTTGTTGCAAACATTGTTGTAAAGTTCTGCTACTACTGCAGTTCATAAGTAACAATATATTTAATTTTAAGGTTAAAATTTCACATGAACTATAGAGCAGAAATTGATGGTTTAAGAGCATTGGCAGTATTGCCTGTTATTTTATTCCATGCTGGGTTTGAGTGGTTTAGTGGTGGTTTTGTTGGTGTTGATGTTTTCTTTGTTATTAGTGGATACCTAATTACAACCATCATCATTTCTGAGATGGCTGAGGGTAAATTCAGCATAGTCAATTTTTATGAGAGGCGAGCAAGGCGAATCTTACCAGCACTGTTCTTTGTAATGGCGGCTTGTTTGCCATTTGCTTGGCTGTGGCTTACACCAAACGACTTAAAAGATTTTGGTCAAAGTCTTGTTGCGGTATCAACATTCTCTTCTAATATTCTTTTTTGGTGGGAAAGTGGTTACTTCGATACTGCTGCTGAACTAAAGCCTCTGCTCCATACTTGGAGTTTGGCAGTTGAAGAACAGTACTACATCCTTTTCCCTATCTTTCTTATGCTTACTTGGCGATTGGGCATCAAGTGGGTCTTAATCTTATTATCGATAGCTTTTTTAATCAGTTTAGGTGTAGCGGAATGGGGAACTCAATATGCGACTCATTCAAAAATAATATCAGGCGCATTTTTTCTTTTACCCACAAGAGGTTGGGAATTGCTTATTGGTGTATTTGCTGCCTTTTATCTCAAGCACAACACTCACTTGAAATCTCATGCCGTAAATCAAATGTTAAGTTTGCTCGGGTTTGGAATGATCGCTTATTCAATTATCGCTTTTGATAAAACAACTCCTTTTCCAAGTTTGTATGCTTTGATACCTACAATTGGAACTGGGTTATTGATTTTATGTGCTGTCCCAAAAACTCTTATTCATAAATTGCTGAGTCTTAAATTTATCGTTGGAATTGGTCTTATTTCCTACAGTGCATATTTATGGCATCAACCTTTATTAGCATTTGCCAGAAATAAAGTTGAAGGTGATGTTGCTGAGTTACATTTAATAATTTTGTGTATTACTTCTTTGTTAATGGCATGGTTCAGTTGGCGTTTTGTTGAAAAGCCATTTCGAAATAAAAATCAGACAACTCGTAAGTCCATTTTTACCTTTGCCATTACAGGAATGATTATTTTTACTTTGATTGGTATCTATATTACACAGAAAAACGGATTCTTTGATTATTTTATTGAGCAAAATTCAGAAATTACTAATGGTGATATTGGGCATGACGAGTTTCATATGTATACAAAGGAAAACTATGCTCCTTGCTCCGATCAGACAATATACGAGAAAGCAGAAAATTGGTATGGACTAATCAGATGTCAACAATCTTCAAATAATAATCCTACTGTTGCCGTATTTGGAGACAGTCATGCTGAGCATCTTTTTTTAGGGCTTGACGCTCATTCTGATTATGAATATATATATCTCATAAGAGGTGGCTACCCTTTTTCTGAAGAAGAAAGTCATCAGTATTTAATCGATTACATAATAAATAATAAAGATATCAAAACGGTAATATACTCAATGTACTGGCTTTCAAACTATACGTTTTTTGGAGAACCTGTCTTTAAAGATAAATTATTAAATACAATAAATTTATTTACTAACGCAAATAAAAACCTAATACTTGTTGCCGATGTACCTGATTTCAGATTTGATGCAAAGTCTTGCTATTTTGTAGCAAAATTCAACAGAGAAAAAACAAAATGTGAAATCTCTTTCTCAGATTTTCAAGCGCAAAGAAAGTATCTACCTTTATTGAAAACAATAGCAACAGATTTTAACTTAGAACTAATAGATCCATCAGCGCTCTTTTGCGATGACCAAAAATGTAGCATGGTAAAAGATCAGACAATTTTATATAGAGACAATGAACATTTAAACATACCATCAAGCCGCCTTGTTGGAGAATTTATAGTTCGCAACTCTACAATCTTAGATAAAAATTAAAGTTGTAAACTTTATAACAGCAAAAAGTTTTAAAGGCCTCAGAACAACTATAGTTATTGCACACCGTCTCTCAACAATCGAACATTGCGATCGAGTGATTGAGCTAAAAAAGGGATGCATATTAAACATAGATGAACGCAAATGAGTTTTCCTCAATAGCGCCCAATGTTATAAACGAATTTTTTAAAGAAGTATTGAGGTTATTTAGGAATAGCTTGTACAGGAATAAAAATAGAAACCTTGCAAGATTAAATAATCTAAATATCGGCGTGCGATTTCAAGATATTTTTAATGATAAAGACTGCTTGATTAATGTAAAAATTTAGAAAAATTACATCAGATTATTTTTAAAGTTAATAATATATTTATTTTTTTATTATCCATCTCAGAGAAAGGATTGCTCCATGCAAATACCCTGGAACTTTTACTACGTCATTAATAAGACCAAAAAAACCCATATACATCCATCTAATAGGCACTAATTCTTCCCATTTAGCGCCTAATCTTAAAGGGGCAATGAATGCTCGGAATACAAAACTAATTATTAATATGTTTCATCTTTTTAAAATGCCCCATGCTAAATTTAACAGTTGAAAGATTTTCGATTTTATTTTCGCGTTTCTTAAAAGAGTTATGCGGCCGTTCAGCACAATAAATAAATTTAAAATCAAGGATTTGTTTTGCAATATTTGTATTGAATTTAAAATTAATGATTTAGAGCTTTGCTCAAGGGCTTGATCTTCTAAATGTTTATTTTTTAGAAAGAAAAATAAATGGATTGCATCTAATGAGTAATATTGAGCGAACCACCTTGTTACATTTTTTTTAATTATCTTAGTAATATTATCGTTTATCAATTCGTCACTTGCGATAATCTCTCTAAGATAAATTAAAAATACTGATGTTTTAATCGAAAGGTTTGTACTTACAATATCTAATTCGTTTTGAGTTACTTTATCAGGACACTCAACTATGTTAATTATATTGTGCCATGAGTTTTCAGCTAGCAAACTAAGCATTGATTTCCTGTTGAGCAATCTATGAATATATTGCCACAAGATACGCTCTAGATTATGCACCTGTTCAATGCTTTTAGAGCTCGTAAGCTCTAGTATTAACTTTTCAACATTAAGAAAATTTCTAATATCTTGATTAATATATTGTGACTGAAAGGATGATATGGATTCTTCTGAAATAAATTCTATAAAGTTGATTGAATTCTTCTTAAACTCTAAATTAAATTCTTTTGCATGCGAAGTAATAAAATTATCTGGACCAAGAACATATATAACTAATTTTCTTGTTTCAATTAAATCAATGAAACTTTGAGTTCTATTCGACACATAAATTATATTTGAACTTATAAGTGCATCATCAAAGTATTTTTGAGACCGTATTAAAGTAATTTTATGTTTTTTATTTCTAAAGATTTTAATAATAAATTCTAATTTAGAGATATCCTCCAAGGGGTGAGGCTTGATATGCAATCTTTTTTCAGGGTTAAGCTCAAGAATTGAGGCGATGAGTTCACGTCTCGAGCTCAAGGTCTCATAGCTAGATGCCGTAATTGATTCGGGCGCACTCAGGATCAAAAGTGTATCATTCTGAGGCTGGGTTCCATGCAGCGCAATACCACCTTTATTATCACTAAATAACCATCCATAGGTTTTTACCTGCTCTTCGTTATAACAAAAATTTGATACTAGCCCATTTTTCTCAGCAACAGATGCTGCAAAAATTATATCTGCTTGAAGTATTAAATTATTTACATCTCCCCCATGCATTTCAAGTTGGTGACTTTCTTGAAAGGCCGCAATGCTTTTTTTTGCCTCACGTATTAACTTATACAAAGCAATATTTTCTTTGTTCGTATGCAATGCATAAAAGATAAAAATATCAAAGTTTGAGATAAATTTATTTGAAAGAGGTATGAAAGAATGATCCTTAATCTTTTCTAAAAAATTATTTTTAAAGTAATAAATTTCAATTTCAGATGAAAATTCTTTTTTCAATACAAGGGATTTTTTGACGTGATGATTGCTATGGCAAATTATCGCAATCTTTTTTTTCATCATATTTAAATTATACATCCTGACTGATAGACAAATTACAACTATCATCATTGCTGATGATGGAGAAGAATACTCTAAAAATTGTTAAGAAGTTTTGTTATATAATTAGTTTTTATTTAAAGTTTTTACCAAATGCAGTTTCAGAAGCAGTATTATCTAGAAAATCTGTCCGATCTTTTCTTAAACAAAGTATTTAAATTCCTCAACCAAAGAACTTTTTACTCGCGCATCAAATTATTCTATAGCTAAAAATGAAAATATTTATTTGTACAAATGATAATCAATCAATTGGTGCTAAAGTTTCAAAGCAGTCAATTATTAATAGATCAAGTTTTACAGCAGAAGATATTATCATTCTGAATGAATCAGACTGCCCTGACTTAAAAAAATTTTTTTCATTGCCTTACATGCGCAGAGGTAAAATGATTGACCATGAAAAAAACGATATGCAATCTTTTACTTTATTGAGATTTATGATTCCTCAGTTGATGGGCTATGCAGGAAGAGCATTAGTCATAGATCCTGATATATTTTTAGTTCGGAATGGATTGGAGAGCTTTCGGGATTTCCCTATGGAGGATTGCTCTATCTATGCAAGAAAAGGTCTCAAAAAGGGTTCATGGGGCTCTAGCGTAATGTTATTAAATTGCCAGCAATTACAGCATTGGAAATTAAGTAACTTGATTGAGCAGATGCATGAGGGATTGCTTGATTACGATAGCTTAATAAATTTAAAAACCGAAGAAAAAAAAATTGCTGTCCTTGAAAATCAATGGAATGAATATGATGTTATAAAGGAAAATACCATTCTTCTGCATACCACTGAAAAGATAACACAGCCATGGCGAGTAGGGCTGAAGCTCAATGCCGCAATAAAACCTTTATTTAGTATATTTCCTAGGGCTCCAATATATAGATTATTTGGAAAAAATTTAACCATAGGAAGACAACATCCCCAAAAAGCTGTCACAAGCTTTTTTATGAAAGAACTTGCTCATTGTTTAAATAATGGAGCTATACTGCGCCATGAAATTGATCAAGCAATAGAGAAGAATTTTATAAGAAAAGATATTTATTTAGAGCTAGAAAAACATCAAATAGAGTAAAGGCAAATTTTTTCATATCGAAGAGATATCAAGCTCAACTTCTTTTAAGAAGCTTTCAGGTATTGAGTGGGAGTAGTAATTAAAACTATCTTATCTAAGGAGCTGTAATTTAATTATGACAATAGCACATGAAGCCTGGGTGTTTGTAAGGTACAAAATTAATGAGCAATTGCGCTTTGAAAGAAATTTGAACAATCAGAATATTGAGTTTTATATCCCTAGAATTTTTACCAATACCCCTAAAGGTGGCAATCACAAGTCAGAAGTACTATTTCCAGGCTATGGGTTTGTTCGACTGGCCAATACCAATCTTCAAGCCCTTAGAAATACCCTGGGTTTGATAACCATCATCAGGTTTGGGGATCAGCTTGCGATCGCCAAACAATCCATGGTCACTCAATTCAAAGAATTAGAATGCTCCTCAAAAATCCAGCCAATCCCAGTCAAGGGACTTGCTAAGGATGATAGGGTGATGGTTACTGCAGGACCTTTTAAGGGCTACATGTCTAAAATTTTAACAAGCCCTGCGAAGGACAGAGTGACCATTCTAATCTCATTACTGGGCTCAGAAAGAATTCTCACGCTTTCGGCTGCTAATTTGCAAAAACAGTAGTTTTATTACACGTAAATGTTAAAGTGTTCAACATGTGAACGGAACTTTTCCGTGCGGTAGCTATTGCCTTTGTTAAATTAGGCGATTAACTTAACTTCGAACTTAAAATATACCCTTATTAAATTTAAACGTGACAAAGACTTCAACTAGTTTAGAGGACTCTTTAAGTGAGGCTAATCTTAAGCTCATGCTTGAAATAGAAAAAAACAGTAGCATTAATCAAAGAGCTCTCGCAAAGACATTTAATATGAGTCTTGGAAAAATAAACTACTGCATCAAAGCTTTGATAGATATTGGGTTCATCAAACTAGAAAACTTTGCTAACGCACAAAATAAATTACAATATCTCTATCTTCTAACCCCTCAAGGCATTGCGGCCAAGACACGCTTAACTAAAAAAATTTTAAAGATAAAACAAAAAGAATATAATCAACTAAAAGAGCTTTTAAAGTAAATATGAATAATGCACCCACTGACCAATTGAATAACAATTATGACGATGAAATAGATCTGCGTGAATTATTTCATGTGCTTTGGGATAGGAGATTTTATATAGGAGCAATAACATCTATATTTTCGCTGATATCGATTATATATGCCCTCATGCTTCCTAATATCTACCAGTCACAGGCTGTGATAATGCCAATGGAAGCCAATCAGGGGATGAGTGGGATACTTGGACAGTATAGTGGGATGGCGAGTTTAGCTGGGATTTCTTTGCCATCTGAATCAGGCTCAAAAGCTCAAGAAGCTATAGCTAGAATCAAGTCTTTTGAATTTTTCTCCAATAGTTTCTTGCCTTACATCAAGCTGGAGAATTTGATGGCCGTTAAAAAATGGACTCAAGCAAGCAATACTCTCACTTATGATGCAAGTGATTTTGACTCAGAGTCACGCCAATGGGTTCGAAAACCTAAACCCCCAAGATCAAACATTCCCTCCCCACAAGAAGCCTATGAAGAATACATGGAAATCATGAGCGTCAATGAAGATAAAAAAACACTTTTCGTAACATTGTCGGTTGAGCATGAATCACCTTTCATAGCTCAGCAATGGGTTGAGATTTTGAGGGAGCAAATAGATCAACTTATGAGAGATCAAGATAGGCAGACTGCAAAGAAATCAATTGAATATCTAAATAGCCTTGCTCCTACCGTCAATTATGAAGAAATAAAAGAAGCTCTTTTTGCGCTGCAACAGGAGCAAATGAAACGATTAATGATGGTTGAGGCAAACGACAATTACATTTTTAAAGTTCTAGACTCACCAATAGTGCCAGAAGAGCACTCTCGACCTAGGAGGTCATTAATTGTTTTCTGGGGTACTATACTAGGCATGGTGCTTAGCGTTCTGGGTGCGCTAGCTTTTTATTACACAAGAAAATCTTTCTATCATGATGAGCCTGGCTTTCGATAAAGGCTATTATCGGAGCCTTAGCCCTCTGGCGGCGATCGGCACCGCGAAAGTTTTATGTGTATAAAAGTGCAATTATTTTCTACACATAGGCCATTGGAGACTACAGCAAGAGTATCCGTCAAAAAATTCAATGGACTCAATAGAATTAGCAGAGTTGATGAGGCAAGAGTCATTGCTACTCAAAACTACTTAGGAATGGTGCAATAGTTTATGAAGGGAATAATTTTGGCAGGAGGAAGCGGCACTCGCTTGTATCCAGTTACTCGCGGGGTTTCCAAGCAACTTGTGCCTATTTACGATAAACCCATGGTGTATTATCCTTTATCTGTCCTCATGTTGGCAGGGATTAAGGATGTCTTAATTATTACTACTCCGGAAGATAAAGTTAGCTTTCAGCGTTTACTGGGTGACGGCTCTGAAATAGGCATGACCTTTAGCTATGTGATACAGCCATCCCCTGATGGTCTTGCCCAAGCTTTTATCTTAGGTGAAAACTTTATTGGTGATGATGATGTTTGTTTAGTGCTTGGCGATAACATCTATTACGGCCATGATTTAACCTCATTGTTGGCTGCAGCCGTGACTAATATCCAAACAGAAAATAAAGCGACCGTATTTGGTTATCACGTGACCGATCCAGAGCGCTATGGTGTTGCTGAATTTGATGATCAGGGCAATGTCATCAGTATTGAAGAAAAACCCTTAGAGCCTAAAAGTAACTATGCCGTTACGGGGCTATACTTTTATCCGAATGACGTTATTCAAAAAGCCAAAGCTATCAGTCCTTCACATCGTGGTGAATTAGAAATAACCTCCGTTAATCAAGCTTACCTTTATGAACAGCGCCTTAAAGTAGAGTTAATGGGGCGTGGTTATGCTTGGTTGGATACTGGTACTCATAAAAGCCTGCTCGAAGCCGCTCAATTTATCGAAATTATTGAAAAGCGCCAAGGCTTAAAAGTAGCCTGTATTGAAGAAATTGCTTTTGAACAAGGCTATATTTCCAAACAACAACTGATAGACCTGGCTCAACCCCTAATCAAAAATCAATATGGTCAATATTTATTGCAATGTGCTGAAGAGGGTTTTTAAGCGTGGAATTTATTTCTCAATCTATTCCTGATGTATGGGTTATTGAACCTAAAGTACATGACGATGACCGTGGTTATTTTGTCGAAATATTTAGGCAAGATAAATTTGAAGATGCGCTGGGTTACAAGGTTAACTTTATCCAAGATAACGAATCAAAATCTTCTAAAGGGGTATTACGTGGCCTGCATTTTCAATTAGCACCCCATGCCCAAAGCAAATTAGTACGGGTGATTGAAGGTGCGGTACTAGATGTTGCCGTTGATATTAGAAAAGGTAGTCCAAGCTTTGGTCAGCATGTGGCGGTAGAGCTGTCGGATGATAATAAAAAACAACTGTTCATCCCACGTGGTTTTGCTCATGGTTTTGTAGTTCTGACGGATACTGCGACCTTTGCCTATAAAGTCGATAATTACTATTCACCTGAATGTGATCGTGGTTTAGCGTTTGATGATATCGACTTAAATATTGATTGGCAGTTAACTAAACAACAATTGCTACTATCAGATAAAGATACCCAACAACCAACACTTTCAGTATTAACAGACTGTTTTGACTACAACTATAATGACTATGACTAACCTTCAAACCATTTTAGTCACTGGCAGTTCGGGGCAACTAGGCCAATCAATTAAGTCAATTTCACCAGACTACCCTGACTACGAATTTGTCTTTGCTAATCGTCAACAACTCGATTTAAGCTATGAAACCAGCATCGCTGATTTTTTTGAACATCAGACCTTTGATATCATTATTAACTGCGCAGCTCATACCGCTGTTGATAAGGCAGAATCAGAACCTGAATTGGCAAACCAAATTAATCATCTAGCCTTGCAGAAACTCGCCAATATGGCCAAACAGCAAAATGCCAAACTCATACATATATCAACCGATTATGTGTTTAATGGTAAACAGTATCGACCCTATCTCGAAACGGATGAAGTAGCACCACATGGCGTGTATGGCCAAACTAAACTCAGCGGTGAACAAGCCATACAAAATACACTTAAAAACAATGCGATTATTATTCGTACCAGCTGGGTGTATTCAGAATATGGCAATAACTTTGTTAAAACCATGCTTAAACTAGGTCAAGAACGTGATAGTTTAAATGTTATTTTCGACCAAGTCGGCACGCCAACTTATGCCAAAGACTTAGCTAAAGACATTATGAGTATTATTCAAAGCCAAGAATTTCACCAAGCAGATTTCACAACAAACATTTTTCACTTTAGCAATGAAGGCGTCTGTAGTTGGTATGACTTTGCTAAAACCATCTTTGAATTAGCTGATATTCAATGCCACGTTAACGCCGTTGAAACCAAAGACTACCCAACGCCAGCAAAGCGCCCTCATTACAGCGTATTGAATAAAGCTAAAATAAAACAAACGTATCATTTGGCTATTCCTTATTGGAAAGATAGTTTAAAACAATGCTTAACAGCATTACAGGGCAAAGCATCATGAAAACCATTCTTGTTACGGGAGGCGCAGGCTTTATCGGCTCAGCAGTTATTCGTCATCTAATTAATGACATGAACCACACCGTGATCAATGTCGATAAACTCACCTATGCGGGCAACCTAGAATCACTGGTTTCAATTAGTAATAACTCACGTTATCACTTTGAACAGGTCGATATCTGTGATGCCAATGGAATTGCACGGGTGTTTCGTCAGCATCAGCCTGATATTATCATGCATTTAGCTGCAGAATCCCATGTCGATCGCTCAATAGATGGCCCAGGCGAATTTATTCAAACCAATATCGTTGGAACATATAACCTTCTTGAGCAAGCAAGAATCTATTGGACTCAATTAGAAGTAGACAAGAAAGCAGGATTCCGTTTTCATCATATTTCCACTGATGAAGTCTATGGAGATTTACCTCATCCAGATGAATATTTAACTGTTGGATTAAACTCCAACCCACAGGCAGGCAACGCAGACCCAACGGCAGGTAATGTAGTCTGGATTACAGATCAACAACAAGGACCCCCGCTGTTCACCGAAACCACATCTTATGCGCCTAGCTCTCCATACTCAGCATCAAAAGCAAGCTCTGACCATTTAGTGAGGGCGTGGAACCGAACCTATAATTTACCGACTATTGTGACCAACTGTTCCAACAACTATGGACCCTTTCATTTTCCTGAAAAATTGATTCCACTCGTGATATTAAATGCCCTACAAGGTAAACCTTTGCCAGTTTATGGGAAGGGTCATCAGATCAGAGATTGGCTATATGTTGAAGATCATGCAAGAGCGTTAGTATTAGTTGCGACCACAGGAGAGATAGCTGAAACCTACAATATTGGCGGTCATAACGAAAAACAAAATATTGAAGCTGTACACACTATCTGCGAGTTACTAGAAGAGTTAGCACCGTCCAAGCCAAAAGGCATTAAACATTATAAAGATCTCATCACTTTTGTAACAGATCGTGCAGGACATGATGTACGTTACGCTATCGATGCTAGCAAGATTGCTAAGGATCTTAACTGGAAGCCAATCGAAACATTTGAAAGTGGCATCAAAAAAACTGTGCAATGGTATTTAGATAATCAAGACTGGTGTAAGCATGTACAAGATGGCAGCTATCAAAGGGAGCGTATAGGCCTAGTATGAATATCATTATTAATCCTACAAAAGGAAGCATCTTATGACCCCAATTCTCCGTTCTTGTGATAAGCAACTCACCATGGCAATCGTTGGGCTAGGTTACGTCGGCCTTCCCCTTGCGGTTGAATTTGGCAAAAAAGTGCCGACACTGGGCTTGGACCTGTCCACTGAGAAGGTAGCGGCCTATCGCCGCCACATCGACCCCTCCGGTGAAGTCAGCAAACAAGACCTGCAGGCTGCCACCCAACTCCAATGCCACACTGACCCCGCGGTGCTTCAAGAGGCTGACTTCATCATCATCGCTGTGCCCACCCCAGTGGACGTGGCGCACCAGCCCGACTTAACGCCCCTGATCAAGAGCAGTGAAACCGTGGGTAAGCAGCTGAAGCGCGGCGCCATCGTGGTGTATGAGTCCACCGTTTACCCTGGCGCGACGGAGGAAGTGTGCATCCCTATTCTGGAAAAGTACTCCGGTCTCAAGTGGAAGCAGGACTTTTGGGTGGGTTACAGCCCCGAGCGTATCAACCCCGGTGACACGGAGCGCACCCTTACCAAGATTGTCAAGGTGGTATCGGGTGACACCGCATCCACCCTTAATAAGGTAGCCGAGGTGTACGAAAGAATCATCACCGCAGGGGTTTACAAGGCTAGCAGCATCAAGGTGGCTGAAGCCGCCAAAGTGATTGAAAATACCCAGCGGGACCTCAACATCGCCCTGATGAACGAGTTGGCCATCATCTTCGATCTCGTGGGTATCGATACGCTGGAAGTGCTCAAGGCCGCCGGCACCAAATGGAACTTTTTGTCCTTCCGTCCTGGGCTGGTCGGCGGCCACTGCATCGGCGTGGACCCGTATTACCTGAGCTACAAGGCCGAGATTCTAGGCTACAACCCGCAAGTCATTCTGGCCGGACGCCGTATCAACAATGGCATGGCCGCCTTCGTAGCGCAGCAAACTATCAAGCAAATGATTGGTAATGGCACCAACATTAAGGGTGCCAAAGTCATCGTGCTGGGCCTTACCTTTAAAGAAAACTGCTCGGACCTGCGCAACAGCAGGGTGGCCGACGTGGTGAAGGAGTTGCAGGATTTTGGCTGTGAAGTGCATGTGCACGACCCCCAGGCCCAGCCCGAGCAGGCGCTGCACGAATACGGCATCACGCTCAGCGAGTGGGGCCAGTTGCCTCAGAATGCCGACGCCATCGTCGCCGCAGTCTCGCATGCTGAATACACCACCCAGCCCGTCACCAATCTGCTGGCCCTATTGAAGCCCGGCGGCGTGTTCATCGACATCAAATCCGCCTATTCTCCCGAAGCCATTTCAGCCGCAGGTGCATGCCTGTGGCGCCTGTGAGTTTTTCTATGTCAGCCTATAACCAACTTAAAGACCGCCTGGCCACCGAGCCCTATACCTGGCTCATCACTGGCGTGGCCGGCTTCATCGGTAGCAATCTGCTTGAAGCCTTGCTCAAACTCAACCAAAGAATCGTCGGTCTAGATAACTTCGCCACCGGTCACCAGCACAACCTGGACGAAGTGCAATCACTGGTCACACCAGAACAATGGGCTAACTTCAACTTCATCCAAGGCGATATCCGCAACCTGGAAGATTGCCAAAAAGCGCTATATTTTACTCCCTCTCCCCTCGCAGGAGAGGGAGCTCAGCTCTCAGTCGACTTCGTCCTTCACCAAGCCGCCTTAGGCTCCGTGCCGCGCTCAATTGAAGATCCCATCAACACCAACGAAACCAACATCTCTGGCTTCCTGCACATGCTAGTTGCTGCGCGAGATGCCAAAGTAAAACGCTTCGTCTACGCCGCATCCAGCTCCACCTATGGCGACCACCCTGACCTTCCCAAAGTGGAAGACAAGATCGGGAAGCCGTTATCTCCCTACGCCGTCACAAAACTGGTGAATGAACTCTATACCGACGTCTTCGCTCGCACTTATGGCTTCAAGGCCATCGGCCTTCGCTATTTCAACGTCTTCGGCAAACGTCAGGACCCGGAAGGTGCCTATGCCGCCGTGATCCCCAAGTGGATCTCCTCGCTTATTAAAAACGAACCGGTTTATATTAATGGCGATGGTGAAACAAGCCGCGACTTCTGCTATATCGAGAACGTCGTGCAAATCAATCTACTTGCCGCCACCACAGATAATCCCGAGGCAGTAAACCAAGTCTATAACGTTGCCGTTGGCGATCGAACCACGCTCAATCAGCTCTATGAAGTTTTGCGGGTGGATTTAGCAGAACTATACTCTCATCTTGTTGAAGCTAAGCCAATCTATCGTGATTTTCGCGGAGGCGATGTGCGTCATTCTCTGGCCGATATATCAAAATCGAAGAGCCTGTTGGGATATGCGCCGCAATACCGGATAGGGAAAGGCTTGAAAGAGGCGATGACTTGGTATGTGGAAAACAACTAACTATCAGTAAATTTTAGGAGATTCAAAATATGAAAGCAGTTATACTGGCAGGGGGCTTGGGCACAAGGATCAGCGAGGAAACCTCATCCCGCCCGAAACCCATGATCGAGATCGGTGGCAGGCCGATACTTTGGCACATCATGAAGACCTATTCGGCTCATGGTATCAATGAATTCGTGTTGTGTTGCGGCTACAAAGGCTATGTCATCAAAGAATACTTCGCTAATTATTTTCTGCACATGTCAGATGTAACATTCGATATGCCGCATAACAAAATGGAAGTGCATCAGCAAAACGCAGAGCCATGGCGGGTGACGTTGGTGGATACCGGTGATCAAACCATGACGGGCGGCCGTCTAAAACGCGTTTTCGACTATGTAAAGGATGAAAAGGAATTTTGTTTTACCTACGGCGATGGAGTCTCGGATGTTGATGTGGGCGGGCTAATCGCATTTCACAGACAGCATGGCAAACTTGCAACGGTCACGGCGGTTCAGCCTCCGGGTCGTTTTGGTGTGCTTGCTATGCATGGCAATGCCGTGGATAGCTTTGTCGAGAAGCCGAAAGGTGATGGCGGGTGGATCAACGGCGGCTATTTTGTCCTGTCACCAAGCTGCATTGACTTGGTGGAGGATGACAGTATTTCTTGGGAGAACCAGCCGCTGGGCGATTTGGCAGCGAGGGGTGAACTGATGGCATATGAGCATAGCGGTTTTTGGCAACCGATGGATACGCTTCGAGACAAGAATCAGTTGGAAGAACTGTGGCTGAGTGGCAAGGCGCCCTGGAAGGTATGGAAGTGAATCCGGATTTTTGGCAGAGAAAACGTGTTTTTTTGACCGGGCATACCGGCTTCAAGGGCGGATGGTTGTCGCTGTGGCTGCAAGCCATGGGTGCCGAGGTCCACGGCTATGCGCTTAGCCCACCAACCCAGACTAATCTGTTTGAAGTAGCACAGGTGGAACTGGGTATGGCGAGCAGCGTCATTGCCGATATTCGTGAGGCGAATAAACTCGAACGAGCTATGCAAGCAGCCAAGCCGGAGATCATATTTCATCTGGCGGCGCAGCCGCTTGTGCGTTACTCCTATGTACAACCTGCAGAAACTTATGAAGTCAATGTGATGGGCACGGTGCACCTGCTCGATTCGGTGCGCAAGACACCTGGCGTCAGAGCAGTAGTGAATGTCACCACCGATAAATGTTATCAAAATCGGGAATGGGTGTGGGGTTATCGCGAAAATGAGGCGATGGGTGGATTTGACCCTTATTCGAGCAGCAAGGGATGTGCCGAGTTAGTGACATCCGCTTATCGGCAGTCGTTCCTTGCTGCCTCAGAGATTTCGCTCGCTAGCGCCAGAGCCGGAAATGTGATTGGCGGAGGAGACTGGGCATCTGACCGCTTGATTCCAGATTTTCTGCGTGCATTGGATGCTGGCGCAACCTTGAAAATTCGCTCGCCCCAGTCTACGCGTCCGTGGCAGCATGTCCTGGAACCGTTATCAGGCTATTTGATGCTTGCCGAACGACTGTATACCGAAGGCATGTCGTTCGCAGAAGGCTGGAACTTTGGGCCGACGGATGAGGATGCACGTCCGGTCAGGTGGATAGTCGAGCGTATGGCTGAAATGCGTGAGGACGTAAGCTGGGAATTCGATGAAAAACCTCAGCCGCATGAGGCTAATTATCTCAAGTTGGATAGCAGCAAGGCGCATTTGCAATTGGGATGGCAGCCGCGCTGGAGATTGCAAACGGCCTTGCAAAAAACGCTGACGTGGCATGAAGCCTGGCGAACAAAGCAGGATATGCGCGCTGTCACCCTAGCGCAGATGACCGAGTATCAAATTACAGGTCGCGGGAGTAACCATGTTGCGCTTTAATTTTGTTCAGACATCCCTGGCCGGATTGGTGTTAGTGCAGCGGAATGCAATCGAGGACGATCGCGGGTTTTTATCCCGCTTCTATTGTGGAGATGAATTTCGCAGCGTAGGACTTGATAAACCAATCGCCCAAATTAACCACACACTGACGCGTAAAAAGGGCGCCGTTCGCGGCTTGCATTTTCAAAATACACCGCATGCAGAAACAAAACTGGTGAGCTGCTTGAAAGGCGAAATATGGGATGTTGCGATTGATTTGCGGCGCGAATCGCCAACCTTTTTAAAGTGGCACGCTGAAATTCTGTCGGCTAAAAACTGCAGTAGTTTGCTCATCCCGGAAGGTTTTGCGCATGGATTTCAGGCGTTGACCGAGGATTGTGAGCTGATTTATCTGCATACTGCCGCATATCACCCCGACGCAGAGGGTGCGCTGAATGTGACCGATCCCCAATTGAGTCTGGAATGGCCTTTACCCATAGGTGATCTTTCCGTAAGGGATCAGGACCATGCCTTTTTAAATAATAGTAATTTTCGAGGAATTTTCTTATGAAGTGTCGCCATTGCCAATCCGAGTTAACTATGTCGCTAATTGATTTGGCGACCGCGCCGCCCTCAAATGCCTATCTTACGCAGCAGATGTTGCATGTGCCAGAAAAGTATTTTCCCTTGCGTGTGCTGGTTTGCACCGATTGCTGGTTAGTACAGACCGAGGACTACGCCGATGCAGATGAGCTTTTTTCTTCTGATTATGCTTATTTCAGCTCATTCTCTAAGACCTTTCTGGAGCATGCTCAGAAATATATTGTTGACATGATTCAGCGCTTTGAGTTAGATAAGGAATCGTATATCGTCGAGGTGGCAGCAAACGATGGTTATTTACTGCAATATGCGAAGGCAACTGGTATCCCCTGCCTAGGTATTGAACCGACCACCAGCACAGCCAATGCGGCCCGTGAGAAGGGTATAGAAATTGTTGAAGCGTTTTTCGGTGTGGCGCTAGCGAAAGAGTTGGTGGCCCAAGGCAGGCAGGCTGACCTTACTGCTGCGAATAACGTGTTGGCGCATGTTCCAGATATTAATGATTTTGTCGGGGGATTCGCTACCTTGCTGAAGCCAGCGGGCGTGTCGACATTTGAATTCCCGCATCTGTTACGTATGGTTACGGAAAATCAGTTTGACACCATTTACCATGAGCACTATTCCTACTTGTCATTGACTGCTGTAAAACGCATATTTGAGCGGAATGGCCTGAGTGTATTTGACGTTGAGACATTAACGACTCACGGTGGAAGCCTGCGCGTATATGCGCAGCGAAGCGATACGGGGTTGCGCAAGGCAAGCGTCAATGTGTCGAATCTATTGGAATCTGAAGTAAAGGCTGGAATGACGGACCTGGAGTTTTATGCGGATTTCCAAATCAAGGCGGATTTGGTCAAGAATGATTTTCTGGCCTTTTTGATTGAAGCCAAGCGAGCGGGTAAGTCTGTTGCGGGTTATGGCGCTGCGGCAAAGGGGAATACCCTGATGAATTATGCAGGGGTTCGACCCGATTTGCTACCCTATGTCGTGGATCTCAATCCCGCGAAGCAGGGCAAGTTCATGCCTGGCAGCCGCATCCCGATCCTGGCGCCGAAAGAACTGCGCGAACGCATGCCCGATTACGTGGTGATCCTGCCGTGGAACATCGCGGACGAAGCTGTCAAGGCCAACGATTTCGTTCGGGCGTGGGGCGGCAAGTTCGTCGTTGCGGTTCCGACATTGCGCGTGTTCTGATGAAGGTACTGGTCACCGGAGGAGGCGGATTCATTGGGCAGTGTTGCCTTGCGCAGTTGCACGCCAAAGGTTATGAGGTGCATGCCGTTTCGTCGGCGCCGCAAGTCAGCACAGCAGCGGTGCAATGGCATCAGGCCAACCTGCTTGATATCGGACACGCACGGGCTCTTGTGCGCGCCACTAAACCGTCTCATCTGCTCCATCTGGCCTGGTACACCAAGCAAGGTAAGTACTGGACTGCGCCGGAGAATCTGAGCTGGGTCCAGTGCAGCCTGGCCCTGATTCAGGAATTTACCGAATCAGGTGGGGAGCGTTTTGTGGCAGCTGGCACGTGTGCCGAATACGAATGGGGCCATGGCGTTTGCGTCGAAGACCGGACGCCTCTTGTTCCTGCGACTGTGTATGGAACTTACAAGCACGCCTTGCAGCTCATGCTGCGTTCCTGGAGCAAGCAGCCGGGTTTGTCCAGTGCGTGGGGGCGGATATTCTCTCTGTATGGCCGGAGAGAAAATCCTGAGCGCCTCGTAGCGTCGGTAATTATAGCTCTTCTTCGAGGTGAGCCAGCTACCCTTGGCAACGTTGCCCTCGTGCGTGATTACTCGCACGCGGAAGACGTGGCTTCGGCCTTTGTTGCGCTTCTGGGAAGCAAGCTGGAAGGGCCGGTGAATATCGGATCCGGGGAAGCTGCCTCACTGGGTGAGATTGTGGAAATGATTGCGGGGAAACTTGATGGGCGCAACCTCATCAAATTTCGAGTGCCACCTTCACTTGTTCAGAGTAGCGAGCCTGCACTCCTTCTGCCGGATATTACCCGTCTTGTATCGACGGGCTGGCAAAGGAAATTTGACCTTGACAGCGGCCTCGACGACACGATTACTTGGTGGCGGCAGCAACTCAATACGTCACGCATCTAAGTAGGAAGGCACAAACTTTGACCCAGCTTAAGTCCAACATTGTTTTCAACTTCCTCGGAGCTGCTTGGCTGGGAATACTTACGCTTGCGGTAACGCCGATTCAGGTTTACTTTCTTGGCGTTGAAGCGTTTGGTTTTGTTGGGCTCATCACGATCCTTCAGGTGTTGCTCGGCTCACTTGACCTTGGCATTGCGGCCACAGTCACCAAAGTCGTGTCTTCGGATCACAGTCGCCAGCGCAGCGAAAGTGCGGGAGCGCTTAATACCGCATCAACGGTTTATTGGGGCATTGCCTTGCTTATTTCCGTGCTGTTGTGGACCAACTCTAGCCGGATCGCGGCTTTCTGGTTGAGTAACACGAGCCTTGATTACGCCACCGTCATGCTCGGCATACAGATCATTGCGGTGTACCTTGGCCTTCGCTGGCCGGTTGCGTTTTACTCAGGTGTCATCAGTGGCCTGCAACGCATGGATGTTCTGAACGTTGTGAAGGCCTCAGTCCACTCTTTACGCCTTGTCGGAGGGGTGGTGGTACTTTTTTTCTTGCCCAACCTGTTGGCCTTCCTCGTTTGGTTTGCAATCAGCTCTGCGATTGAGCTGCTGGTCTATGCCATAGTGACTTATCGCATGCTTCCTACTCTGCGGTTGTGGCCGTATTTCTCACCGGCTTCCTTCAAGGATATTTGGAGATATTCCTTAGCCATGAATCTCATTGCGCTGACGGCCCTTGTGTTGAGCCAAGCGGATCGGCTGGCGGTGACGAAACTCCTGAGCCTTGAATACTTGGGCTATTACTCGATTGCGTACAACGCTTCGATTGTCATATCGCTAGTGCAAAGCGCCATCAACAACGCTTCGTTTCCGGCTTTTTCACATTCATCTAGTAGTGGCCAGCATGCCGAGCTGCTGTCCCGCTACAACAAGGCCAGCCAACTCATGGTTTTTGTAGTAGGGTTGCCGTGTTTTGCGTTGATTTTTTTTGGGCATGAGGTGCTGTCTGTCTGGATCAACGCGAAGGTGGCTGACGAAGCTGCGCTCACGATGGCCTGGCTCGCCTTAGGGTTCTTTTTCAATGCAGTGGTATCCAATGCCTACATGGCGGCTGTTGCCTGTGGGCAACCCAATTTGCCGCTGAAAGTCAATTTATTCGCCCTAGTAATTTATGCCCCTGTGCTTTACTGGCTAACTCGTCTGTACGATATCAGCGGCGCTGCTGCCGCTTACGCAGGCCTGAATGCCTATTACATTTTTTCGCTGGTGCCGCTGGTTCAATACAGGGTCATTGGGCAGGGTTTCGGTGTGTGGCTGCGTGAAAATCTGCTGCCTTTTGCGCTGGTTGGTATAGGCGCGTTTGGGGGTGCAAAAACCCTATCTTTGATGATGCAGCCGGGCTGGCGCACTTTAGTATTACTGGCCCTTGGGGTTGCTGCCTACACGGTTGCCGCCTGGTATTTGTTGTCGGTGTCCCTGCGCATTGACGTCACGGACTCACTCAAACGAGTTATTTCACGATGACACAACTTCTAAGCTTCATGCTTCAGCGGCTACGCCTTGAGTCTTTGCTTGCCATTCCGTATGGATGGATGTACAGGCTGGTATTTCGCCACATCGGCTCAAGTTCGTTCGTGAGTCCTTTCATATATTCGGTGGGATTGGATTGCGTGAGCCTAGGAAACAGCTCCAAAATTAGCCGCGGTACCCGTTTGCTGGCACTCAAGGGCTACGGCACACAGTCGTTTAACCCGCAAATCACCATCGGGGACAATGTTAGCGTAGGATTCGGCTGCACCCTATCGTGCGTCAACCGGCTGGATATTGCAAACGATGTGACCATCGGAGACAAAGTCTACATTGCTGACTCCCATCACGATTACGGCAATCCAGCTTTAGGAGTTCTGGATCAACCTTTGCTGCCAGGAAAAATTTCAATAGGCCAAGGCGCATGGATCGGGTATGGCGCTTTTTTGGCTGGTGATGTCTCAGTGGGTGAACACGCAGTTGTTGGCGCGAACAGCGTCGTAACCCGTGCAGTCGAGGCCTACACGGTAGTTGCCGGTGTTCCAGCCAGGCTGGTCAAACGGTTTGACCATGAAGCAGGGCGGTGGGTAAAGGTTGATGTTCATGGTAATATTAAAGCAATAAAATTCTAAAGGATGATTTAAAAAATGAAATTCTCGGTGCTACTTCCTACCCGCAATGGCGGGCCTTACCTCGAAAACTGTATAAACTCGATCCTCGGACAGGGCTATGACGATCTTGAGTTGATTATTTCGGACAATGCCAACACAGATCAGACACCTCAAATCATTGCGCAGTATGCAGCCGACCCACGGGTAACCGTCTTGCGGCTTGAACAGCCGATCACGGTGACAGACAACTGGAATAATGCGTTGTTTTCCGCTTCGGGTGACTACATTATGATGATGGGCGATGACGATTTTCTGCTACCGGGATATTTTGTCAGGATGGCGCAAATCATTGAGAAGTATGAGCAGCCAGACTGTGTTTTACACAATGGCTACTCTTATGTGGCCCCTAACTCCATCGGCCAAAACGAGCATGCTTTTTACAGCCGGGCGCACTTTAGCTTTGCACCGGATTTGACGCGTGAAGGCGTCATGTCACTGGATCAACGTTCCTCAATCGTGCATGACATGTTCCGGTTCAAGGTGCGCATACCGCTGAATATGCAGACCACTCTGGTACGTCGTGACAAGCTGCCGAAGTTCCAGCCGCCGTTCCCTGATCATTACGCACTAAACTCTCTGTTGTTGACTGCAGATAAATGGGTTTTTAGTCCTGAAAAGTTACTTGTCGTTGGCGTATCTCCCAAGTCTTTTGGCCACTATTTTTATAGCAGCAAGTACAAAAGCGGACTGGCATATTTGGGTGTCAACCCTGATTTTCCGGGGATGCTTCCTGGCAGCGATCTGATTAATGGCATGCAGATGTGGCTGAACCTGCTGAAGCAAAACCTGGGTGACAAACTCAAGGGTATAGAAGTGGATCGTGGCGGATACGTACGTCGGCAGGTTTTTGCCTGGTATATGCAGAAAAAATTGGGTGTTTTGAGCATGGCAGATTTTATGGCTAACCTGCGACTTTTATCTTTGCGTGAATGGGGGGGCTTGCTGCTTTCGCTCTTCGATCAAACGAGCTGGAGCCGTTTTATAAGGATAATACAGTCATCAAGAAAAAGTACGGGAGAAATTCAGTGGAGCAACCTACAGCCCTTACCCGGCATTGTAAATATTGCCCAGTTCTCGGACTGGATCACTCATCACGCCACACTTGAGCAAAAAGATTGAGCCTGGCTGCATGCTAGGCATAGAGAAAACGACAGAAAGAGCGAATTTTATGGAATTTACATACGTTGAAGCCCCCATATGTATTGTTTGTGGCGCTTGCGAGCAGCTCAAACTAGGGCAGCGAGGGAACCGTGAATACAGTGGCGCCGATTCTGGAGCAACGCCGCATGTTCACACCAATGTGGTGAAATGCAACAACTGTGGTTTTATTTTTTGCAACCCCGCAATTCAAGGGCTTGAGCATCTCGAACGCGATCACTATAACAATCCGGAGGTTTACAGTGCCTACTTGATGGATAACGTTTATTCCGTTTATGGGATAGGTGAAACGTTGATTAAAAAGATAAAGCCAACAGGCAAGTTGCTGGATATAGGTGCGGGTAAGGGGGATTTCGTTTCATTGTCTGAAAAAAATGGTTATGAGGCAAAAGGTATTGAGCCTTCCTCCCGCTTTTGTGAATATGCCAGCAAAAAACATGGTGTTAAAGTTGAGCAAGGTTATTTGGGGGACGGGGATAGTTTCAAAGGTGAACGTTTTGATATTATTACCTTGTTTCACGTGCTCGAGCATGTGCCCTGCCCCCAGGAATTGTTGGCGACTATTTTAGAATATCTTGAAGAAGATGGTGTCGTGTATATAGAAGTCCCCAATGCAAATGCGACACTGCTGAAAATTGCGGATTTGGTATTTCGTATGAATGGAAAAGGCTGGTCCAGCAGACTTTCACCGCTCCATGCACCATTTCACTCTTTAGGTTATTCGCCAAAGTCGCTGAAGTACTTGCTTGAAAATAATGGCTTTGAGCTGGTGTATATCGATACCTTCTCTGGAAAAGTTAGGGGTTATGATACTAAGGGACGACTTTCAGGTTTTTTCACGCTAGCTAGGAATGTCGTGATGAAGATTTTCAATCTCTTTCCAAATCGCGAGTTGGTCTCAGTTGTAGCGAAGAAAATGACTGCCAATGCTTGAAAATATTACTTTTAATGAAAGATTGACCTGTGTGTGTTTTGTTAGATACAGCACAAAGGTATAGGGCTATGCATGATAAAAAAAAAATTCTCGTAATTTGCCCATATCCTGAGGGTGTGGCGGCGGGTCAGCGTTTGAAATATGAGCAATATTTTGAGCATTGGAATGAAAACGGCTATGAAATAACCGTGTCTTCCTTCATGGATATGCCAATGTGGAAAGTGGCTTATTCGCAGGGAAACTTTCTGGCGAAAGCTTTCGGTACATTCCGAGGATATTTTCGCAGGCTGCTGGATGTTTTTCGTGTTAGTCGGTATGACTTGGTTTACGTCCATATGTGGGTGACTCCGTTTGGCTCATCTATGTCCGAGCGAATGTTTAGAAACTTGTCAAATAGGTTTGTTTATGACATCGAAGATAATGTGTTTATGGGGAAAGGTAGTAACCTAAACCTACTGGCAAAGCTGCTGAAAAGACCTGGAAAAATTACGTTTTTGATAAAAGCAGCCGACCATGTGATTACTAGCTCTCCATTCTTGAACGATCATTGCTTGGGGTTGAATCTCCAAAAATCCTGTACTTATATCTCATCTTCCGTGGACACCGGTCGTTTTTTACCGGTCAATCCTTATAGCAACGATAAGAAAGTTACCATTGGATGGACTGGTACTTTCAGTTCGAAAATATACCTTGATTTATTACACAATGTTTTTCTCGAGCTGAATAAACGTGTAGATTTCAAGCTGCGTATCATTGGTAATTTCAAATACGATTTTCCGGGCATTGATCTAGAAGTCATTCAGTGGACGAAAGAAAAAGAAGTCGAAGATCTCCAGGGAATCGATATAGGTATTTATCCGCTCGTTCAGGATGAGTGGGTGCTCGGTAAAAGCGGCCTCAAAGCGATTCAATATATGGCGTTCGGGTTGCCCACTGTGGCAACCGATGCAGGCACAACGCCGAGGATTATCAGGCACAAGGGAAACGGCTGGCTGGTCAAAACTGACGAGGAATGGCTTGATGCCTTGGAAACCCTTGTTAAAAATTCTGAGTTACGTCGCAATATGGGCGAAGCAGCCAGGCTTACCGTCCTTGAGAATTACTCCACTCACGTAATCAAATCAACTTATCTGTCAATCTTAAACAAACTAACTGGGACTAGACAATGAGACAAAAAAATAAAATTTAGATAGCAGGCTGTGGCGGAATGCTTGGCGAAGCTTTCTACAAGATTTTTGGCGACGAATATGAACTCAAATGCACTAACATCGATGTCAATGAACCATGGCTTAGCTATCTTGATTTTCGTGACTATGATGCCTACAATAATGGATGGCGAGACATTGCTCCATGATGCGGGGCAGCTGGCAAGGAATATGCTGACTCTTTTTACGGTGAGGAATTGATCCTCGCTCGCTAGAATACTATATTCTCGTCAATTGGCTTTTCTTTAAATAATAAAGGTGTTCAGACTTTTAACAAACTAACTAGGACTAGACAATGAGACAAAAAAATAAAATTTACATAGCAGGCTGTGGCGGAATGCTTGGCGAAGCTTTCTACAAGATTTTTGGCGACGAATATGAACTCAAATGCACTGACATCGATGTCAATGAACCATGGCTTAGCTATCTTGATTTTCGTGACTATGATGCCTACGCAAAGGATGTGGCTGAATTCAAGCCTGATTATCTATTTCATCTTGGAGCATTTACCGATCTGGAGTATTGCGAAACACATCAGGATGATACTTATGCGACCAATACGATGGCTGTTGAAAATGCGGTATACATTGCCAACAAGTTCGATATTCCAATACTTTATATCAGCACGGCAGGTATTTTTGATGGTAAGAAGGATGTTTATGATGACTGGGATCAACCTAATCCGCTGGGTCATTATGCGCGCAGTAAATATGCTGGCGAGGTTTTTGTACAAAACAATTGCGTTCGACACCTGATTTGTCGGGCAGGCTGGATGATGGGCGCCGGGCCTAAAAAGGACAAGAAATTTATCCAAAAAATCATGCTGCAAGTTAAAGACGGGAAAAAAGAATTATTTGTCGTGAACGATAAATTGGGCACGCCAACGTATACACACGATTTTGCCCGCAACGTGAAATTGCTGCTCGAAAAAGAATATTGGGGTCTTTATAACATGGTCTGTGGTGGAATTACAGGTCGTTTCGAGGTGGCTCAAGAGCTGATCAAGGTGTTGAACTTGGAAAATGATATCCAGGTCACTCCCGTCAACTCTGAATTCTGGAAAGCCGAGTATTTTGCTGATCGTCCGCCATCTGAGCGGCTGATTGATAGAAAGCTTGATTTGCGCGGCTTGAATATCATGCGCGACTGGCGAATTTGCCTCGAGGAATATATCACCACTTATTATCAAGATTATCTGAAGTGACTTTTGCATGCAGTTTTTTCTGTTGTAGATGGATGTGAAGATCCTTAGAAATGCGTTATGGACTGGATTCGTACCTCGCAATCCCTCGCGCCAACATTAAACAATGGCTGCGTGGTTTAGTTATGTATGCGGTTGGACGTCATCGCCGCGTAGGTTTGGACTACCGAGCCGCTTTGTACAATATATGTCGTCGGGCTGATGCCATAATTTGTCGACCAAAGAGCAGGCTGGCAAGGAATATGCTGACTCTTTTTAAGGTGAAGAATTGATGCTCGCTCGCTAGAATACTATGTTCTCTTCAATTGGCTTTTCTTTCAATAAAGGTGTTTAGATTTTTAATTGCGGTTTTGAGTTGCAATGTAAATAAGAAGCTAAATATATAAAGCTCAAATGCTATGTACTCCTAAAAAATTTGAGTAAAAAATATTTCACAAATTTGCTATCAAGATCATTTGGATGCAGATGATCTTCAGCATCTTGACACCCTTGAGGTAACTTATGGTTAAACTAACATTGTGGCTAGGATTTTTTTTACGCCTTTTTAATGCCTTCGTTAATGGGTTGTATGGATCGACTTATGGCAGCTCTGATGATGCCCTTGGGTTTCATTTGACGGCTGTTGAGCATTCCCAAAATCTTGTGTTCGACGTGTTTGTAATAGGCCATATATATTCGTATATTTTGGGTATCTTCTATTTTATTACAACGGATTCCCTGTTTTTGGGAAGCGCTTTATCTGCTTTAGGGTGGCTTGCATCTGCATTTATTCTCTTACGGGTTATGAGGATCTTATCATTTGATCGCTCGAACCAATGGAGGGTTATGCTTATTTATGCTTTGATACCTTCTTCACTAGCATATACCAGCGTTACCCTGCGTGAGCCATTTCAACTGCTTTTTGTCAATCTGGCTCTTTATGCGGTCCTAAAAATTTATTTTCATAAGTCGATTGCACATTGGCTCGTTTTGTTTCTCGCTGCTGTGGGCATGGGTGCATTGCATGGTGCCCTCCTCGCGTCCAGTATTTTTATGATTGTTGGGACATTGTTTCTATTAACATCAAGAAATAGAAAAGGCGTGTCATTTATTAAGGTTGTTTTGGTTACTCCTATCGTGATTTTGTGCTTGTTTTACGGGTTTTTGTTGTTCACAAGTATTTCTTATGGCGACAGGATGGAGGATGGTTTGAGCCTAGCTGTACAAACCTATCAAGAGGGTGCTATTGGATATGAGGGGCGGGCAATTTATAGAACTGACGTCGAAATCAATGGGCTAGGTGGACTTATTCTTTCTATACCCTCCTTTTTGTTTCAGTACCTATTCGAGCCAATGCCATGGAAAATGTCATCTATGGTTGATGTAGTTGCTTTACTAGAAAATATGTTGCGATTTTGGTTAATCTGGAATGCGTTGAAATATTTAGTAGGTACCTATCTTAATAAACCTATGTTTGTTGCACACAATGCTTTTGGAAATAGAAAATTTTATTTATTTATTTTCCTATCATACTTAATAATGGAAACAATTTGGTCTTTGGGAACGACTAATTGGGGCACAAGTATGAGGCATCACTTGCCAAGCCTTGGGTTACTTTTAGTCGCGAGTTTTGCATACCGAAATGTGACATCTTCGAAATATAATCGTTCACATAAATCCTAATATTGATGAGTGGTTCCTTATCCCATTTTTTTCGACTATCAATTATCTTTTCTTGTTGGAGGATTGCTTCAAATGTCAAAGTATGTCTAATAAGGATTCATGTGGGAAACAGTAGATAATATATTCTAATTACGAATAGCATAGGAAAGGCTTTTAGATTTGGTGAAATTTTTAAATAAAAATTAAATAATGAGCAATAATAAAGATCAAAAAACAGTTGATGGGTTTGGTGATAAGTGGGAGCGCTTTGGGACTAGACTTGAACAGAGATTTATAAAAAAGCAGATCAGAATAATGATGCAAGATGCGGGTCTTACGAAGATAAGTTTTTCTGAAGAAAACCCATATTGGGTTGCTGTCGGTTATAGGGAGAAAGTATAAATGTGTGGGATCATTGGTTTCCTTGGTGGTGATTTTACCAATGACCAATTGAGTAACGCCATACTAGAAGATATGTCAGATCAGATTGTAAAGCGTGGGCCTGATAGTGCCGGTATTTGGCTAGATTCGTCGAGTAAAATTGCTCTTGGTCATAGACGGCTCGCTATTGTAGATTTATCGCCAGCCGGATATCAGCCAATGACGTCTGGCTCGAACAGATACGTCATGACCTATAACGGAGAAATATATAATAGTAACGAGATTAGAAATGAATTAATTAAGAGTCGAATAACGCTAGATTGGCGAGGACATTCTGATACCGAAACACTTCTGGCTGGTTTTGATGCTTGGGGTATTAGAGAGACTGTCTCTCGTGTTACGGGGATGTTTGCCATAGCAGTATGGGACAAGGAGTTAGAACAACTGACATTGATAAGAGACAGAATTGGAGAAAAGCCATTATATTATGGCTGGCAAGGGTCTGGGTCCAACAAAGTATTTTTATTTGGCTCCGAATTAAAGGCATTAAAAAAACATCCACAGTTTCTAAATGATATTGACCGTGGCTCACTGGCCTTGTATATGAGATATTGCTATGTTCCGGCACCACACTCAATTTATAAAGGCATTATGAAGGTTGAGCCAGGGACGATTGTAACGGTGACGCTCCAGGAAGGTGAGCACACGACGGAAAAGTATTGGAATGCTTTGGATGTGGTCAGGACTGGGGCAGAATCACCTTTTGAGGGCACGGTGGCCGAGGTGACAAATGACCTAGACATTGCATTGAGGAAGACCATCTCTCAACAAATGATGGCCGATGTGCCTTTAGGGGCCTTTCTTTCGGGTGGGATTGATTCGTCAGCAGTGGTTGCCCTGATGCAGGCGCAGTCGTCACGGCCTATAAAGACCTTCACCATAGGATTTAGTGAAGCCGGTTATAATGAGGCGATATTTGCTAAATTAGTTGCTGAACACTTGGGAACGGAACATACGGAGCTATATATTTCATCTCAAGACGCGTTAAATGTCATTCCGAAATTACCAAATCTTTATTGTGAACCTTTCGCTGATGCATCTCAAATACCAACATTTTTGGTTTCTTCTCTTGCGAGACATCATGTGACGGTTAGCCTTTCAGGTGATGGAGGAGACGAATTGTTTTGTGGATACAATAGATACCTGTTTGCAGATAAATTGTGGAAGGGCTTAAGTATGACACCGGCTAGTATTAGAGAGTTGGTTGGGAAGAGTGTTAAAAATTTTCCAGCAGCGGGCTGGAATCAAGCATTTAAATTATTGAATAGAATTACACCACTTAAATTTAACGGGATAAGCTGGGGGGACAAACTACAGAAAGGTGCCGGCGTTATGGCATCTAAAGATCTAATTAGCTTATACCAGCAACTTGTGTCTAATTGGCAGGATCCGTCTGCTGTTGTAATTGGGGAACGAGAGCATGATCGGATATTTTCCACAGATGTCCAATTGCTTTCTGATTTAGGTGATATCGAAAAAATGATGGCTATTGATACGATTTCTTACTTACCTGATGATATTTTAGTTAAGGTGGATAGGGCTGCTATGGGCGTGTCCTTAGAAACTAGAGTCCCATTTTTAGATCATCATATTTTTGAGTTTGCATCGAAAATCCCTCTAGCAATGAAATTAAAACATGGGGTTGGAAAGTCAATCTTACGAGACGTGCTTTTTAGATATGTGCCAAAGGAGTTGATTGAAAGGCCTAAAATGGGATTTGGAATACCTATGAGCGATTGGCTAAAAGGGCCTCTCAAAGAATGGGCCGAAGAATTGCTAGGTGAACATCTATTAAGATCTCAAGGATTTTTTTATCCTGAGGTAGTTAGACAAATGTGGTCAGAACATTTAATGGGCACTCATAACTGGCAATCTCAATTGTGGGCAGTGTTAATGTTTCAGGCATGGCTTGAGGATAATATGTGAACTGTGAAAGATAAGTCTAAAATTATTATCATAAGCTCCAACAATGCTTGGACAATATATAATTTCCGCATGCCTCTCATTAGACGTCTAAATCAAGATGGATATAAGGTATGTGTGCTAACCCAATTCGACGGATATGAATCTCTTGTCGCTAAGGAAGTGGATCAGATAAAACCCTTATTTATCTCTAGCAAAGGCATTAATCCATTTGTTGATTTATTAACAATTTTTGACTTTGTTAAATATTTTATTCGCTTAAAGCCGGCGCTTGTACTTTTTTTTACTATCAAGCCAGTTATTTATGGCTCTATTGCCGCAAGACTAGTCAAGGTTAGGTCGATAGTAACAATTACCGGTCTTGGAACAGCGTTTATTACAGATACTTGGATTACTAAGGTAGCAAAAACTCTTTATAGGTTTTCTCTAGCCTCAGTTGCAACAGCCTTTTTTCAGAATGTGGACGATAAAGATCTATTTATTGGTAGTAGACTTGTAGATTCAAGAGCTTGTCGACTGACACCTGGATCTGGCGTGGATTTGGGTAAATTTTCCCGAGCCGATCTGCCATTAAATGATGAGATGACCTTTTTGCTAATTGCACGCATGATTTGGGATAAAGGGATAGGAGAATTTGTTGATGCGGCAAGAAATATCAAATCAATATACCCCAATATTAGATTTCAGTTATTGGGTCCGTTAGGATCAGAGAATAGAACGTCAATCTCAAACGAGCAGATGCATGAATGGCAAAAAGAAGGAACAATTGAGTATTTGGGCGAAACTGACAACGTTGTGACTTATATTGAAAGAGCGTGCTGCGTAGTACTCCCGTCTTACCGAGAAGGGACATCCAGGGTTTTATTAGAAGCGGCTGCGATCGGCCGACCTCTAATAGCTACAGATGTGCCAGGCTGTAGAGAGGTTATAAAGGACGGGGTGACTGGGTTTTTATGTAGATCGGGCGACTATCTTGATCTATCGGATAAAATTGAATTGATGCTCAAACTACCATATGAATCTCGTAGAATTATGGGGGCTAAAGGCCGAGAGAAGATTGAGAATGAATTTAACCAAGATTTTGTATGTGATCTTTATATTGATGCGATTGAAAATTAAGATCACAAAATATCAGAACGAACCCAACGTCTTTGGTGTGCAATAAATACTGTAAGCGCAAGCACCTTCAAATTGTTTAAAATAAAAAAGCATACTTTTTCTTAGAGTATAATTGTTACTTAACTCTTTAATGTAAAGGCAAGAAAGTTGTTTGATAAAATTACCATCATTGGAGCTGGCTATGTTGGTTTTTCATTGGCTGTGCTTTTCAGCCAAGAGAAAGAAGTTACCCTGTTTGATATTGATGCATCAAAACTTCAGATGATTGATGCTAGTAAATCCCCTATTCGAGATCAGAGAATCGAGGAGTTCTTGGTACAAAAAGAACTTCATCTAAAAACAAGCTATGACTTAGCTGAAGCAATTTTAGGTCGAGATCTTATTGTTCTAGCTTTACCAACTAACTTTAATGAGCCCTCTCAATTTTTTGATACTTCTCAAATTGACTTGGTCATTTCTAAGATTATTAAAAATAATACCAACACACCTATTCTCATCAAATCTACCGTGCCGCAAGGCTTCACAAAAAGACTTCAAGCTCACTATCCAAATGTACCTATTATTTTTTCTCCAGAATTCTTAAGAGAAGGCAGTGCACTTGAGGATAACCTTCATCCCCATAGAATTATTGTTGGCAACACAGGATCGCTTGGATTAAACATCGCAGAATTATTTGCATCATTTGCTTTGAATGAGCCAGAGATATTACTCATGGATAGCGATGAAGCTGAGGCCGTAAAACTTTTTTCTAATGCCTATTTAGCCACAAGGATTGCTTTCTTTAATGAGCTTGATACCTTCGCTTTAGCACACAATTTAGATAGCCAATCTATTCTAGATGGCGTGACCAGCGACCCCAGAATTGGCAGTCATTATTGCAATCCATCTTTTGGGTATGGTGGCTATTGTTTACCCAAGGATACAAAACAGCTCGAATCACATTTTGGCAACTTGCCCCAGGAAATGTTTAGCTCTGTTATTAAAAGTAATATCTTAAGAAAGAAATACATTGCAAGTTACATAGCATCTTTAGATAAGAAAGTAATTGGTGTATATCTTCTTGCCATGAAAAAAAACTCTGATAATTTCAAGGATTCTTCAATCATTGGGGTGCTGAAAGCTCTCAAGGAGCTTGATAAAAATATTATAATACTCATTTATGAACCCTCAGTTGATGTTAGTTCTATTTTTGATTGCGATGTCGTCACCTCATTAGAGAGATTTAAGCAACAAAGTGAAATTATTTTAACTAATCGACTAGATGAGGCTCTTAATGACGTTAAAGATAAGGTATTTACTAGGGATATATATGGCACCAATTAGCCTCTCAACTACAAATTGAAATATGATCATTCAACTTAATACTTTACCTAGGAATTCCTATGAAAGTTTCTGATGCTGTTCTAGCAAGACGCTCTATTAGAGCATTTAATACTGAGCCTATAAATAATAAGGTCATAAAAGATCTTTTAGCTCTTGCTGCAAGATCTCCCAGCGGGGGAAATCTTCAGCCCTGGAAGATTTATGTCGTCAATAACCAGAGC